>Ga0335072_10000031_pt1 | contig 294665 bp, 261 predicted proteins | sample Lox_Sample_21_FD_206725 | JGI IMG/M metagenome (GOLD analysis project Ga0335072, IMG submission 206725) | Soil microbial communities from Loxahatchee National Wildlife Refuge, Florida, United States - Lox_Sample_2.1 | ecosystem: Environmental > Terrestrial > Soil > Wetlands | place: USA... | reverse complement strand
CTCAGTTTGCGGATGACGCACCCAGCATCGATACATGCTGTCGTCTTTTAGCTGCCAGCGAAGTTGCTCATGCTCAGGAACACCCGGTTGCACGCGCGGTTTTCCAATGGGCTTTGCAAAACTTGGACATGGATCGTCGAAGCTTCGAGGAAACAACAAACGTCCGCGCTCGCCATTCTGTCCTGGGAAAAGGTGTTCGGTGTGAAATCACTACACAAGAGGGTCAGACATATGTCGTACACGTCGGCAACAGACGTTTCATGGAAGAGAATTCGGTGGATACAACATCAGTAAACGACGCGGAGCTAACCAGTTCAAGGACTGTTGTGTACTTTGCTTTCAATGAGGAATGTGTAGGCCACTTGATCCTCCAAGTACGTTACCGTCTGGTGAAATTGTTTGCGATAACATTGACGCGTGATAGGATACTGTGCGAAAAGAGGCACCTTCTGTCATCAAGGCACTAAAAAGTCTTGGATACGAGCTTTCAATGGTAAGGTTGTCAATAATATTAAGTGTGGAGTACCGCTGAACCTTCTGTAGCTCACGGGTGACGTTGCATCTGAAGCTGATCGAATTTCGACGACGCTTAATATTCCTGTTCTGGCAGCCAAATCCTTGCCTCAACAGAAGCAAGAATGGATTCGATCACTTCAAGGCCATGGATACATAGTAGCAATGGTATGATCATCGGAAATGTATGACATCGGTGCTAATTCTGTTAGATTGGCGATGGTATCAACGACTCTCTAGCCCAAGCTGTGGCCGACGTCGGTATTCTGCTTTCTATCAACGATTTATCTATAACCAGCGCTGCAGACGTCGTTTTCACTTCGAAGAGTCTGAAATCTCTACCGTTGCTCTTCTCGGTTGCGAAGAAAGTGGTGAAGCAGGCAAGACTCAATGTTCGCTGGGCCATCACTTACAACATCTTCGCTATAAGCCTTGCGATTGGAATTCTTGAGCCACTGGGCTTGAGAGTCACTGCGTAAGTCGTCTTACTCCTTCTAATGTTTTCTCTTGGCTGATATGTTTCAGGTCAATGGCCGGTTCGCTCATGGCTCTTTCAAGTGTGACTGTATTGGGAATGAGCCTGTATCTTGCTCATAGGTTGAAACAGCTTGGATCCACCGGATATATTGGGATATGAGCTAGAATTACGAAGATTTACTGGCGCGATATGGTAAATGGTCTGTGTTTGCATTGTGTTGGAGTTGCGTTGATACCCGCGGAAAATAGCGACGGTTCTTGTGAGGAGGAGGGAAAGGGAGAGGACTCTACGTAGCCAGTATCTGCTGCAGTTCAAACGCATCGAATCGATACTGATGAATTCGATATCTTGACTTGTACATTGAATTGCTGGGAGAGGTACGTTGACGAAGAGGGTTCGGAAGGTGTGAGCGGACGCTTTTGCTAAAATTAGGACAGTGTGTCGCGATCGTACTCCAAAACAATAAAAGATCGGAATATCAGGATTGTCGAACTTTGATACCGTTTGCAAATGTAAAGACAAATACTAAACAAACGACAAAACGATCACCGAGGCACGGATTAGATGAGAAAATAAGGTTTTGCTTATCAAATCGTCCGGGAGCGTCCTCGTGCCGATGCAGGCCACTCACCAATGATATCTTCTGTCAGCATCTTATTTGGTCCAAACTACTCCGTACTCACTCAACTGCTCCCAAGAGTAAATGTCTATACACTTGTTAAACTCAACCTCATCCAACTCCGGCCGTACAATTCTTTGAGGTCACTTGAGACGTGCGTGCAACATGCTGCCAGTGGTGATTACTCAACACATGCCGCTTTCCGAAATATCACCATCCCTCCTCCGAAGGAGTAGACCTCTGGATCCACTTGGCGGACAAGCCACAAGCCATCTCGACCTTGTAGCCGGTCGTTTGACCTTTGATTTGACCGAGGACGCGTATATGGCAAGCCATTGACATTAGACCGCCCGTTGAACGGCCATGTTTACTCAAACTTTAGCGGTGATTGCTCTCTAGGAATGTGTGTCGCGAATTGTCATTCAAATAGTTAGTCAAGAGATAAGAAATGGTTCATATTGCGACAGCCAGGCTGTTCGAGCCTTCGCAGTACAAAAAGAGCTTCGGAAATCACAATCACTTTCTCAAGTCTAACTTGTTATTGTCTTTCGCCTGTATTATTGGTAAATTAGCCATAGACGCTAAAATGGAAGGACTAGCACCAGCTGAATCCCAATCCTCCAACTCCTCATCCAGTGACTTGGCGATCGATGTTTCAAAGACAATGGAAAGCGAGAAGTCACTCCAAGAGCCGGAAAGGGTGGTTACATCAGAAGATCAAATCTCTCCTGTTGATATCGATCTCGAGAAGCAATCTACTCATCATGATCCTGAAGAACACCAGAGTGCCGCTAGAGTTGTGACAGCTCAAGATTGGACAGGTCCGAACGATCCAGAGAATCCATTCAATTGGTCTATTAATAAGAAGTCCTATCATATTTTGGTAGCAGGACTCTTCGCCCTCAGCGTGTAAGTTGATAAATCCATTACCTCGCAAACACGGCATTAAAAAGTTATCGTAGTACATTTGGCTCTTCTGTATACACAGCATCCATACATGAGGTCTCTGAACACTTCCACGTTTCTCAGGAAGCCGCACTGTTGCCATTATCACTATGGACTTTGGGGTTGGCGTTCGGCCCGATGATATCCGCTCCGATTAGTGAAACACTCGGTCGACTTATCGTTTACAGACTGACGGTGCCTATTTCCCTGCTGTTCACTCTGGGCGCTGGCTTCTCACAGAATTTTGGATCTTTGTTAGTCTTACGCTTCCTCGGAGGCGCAGCTGGTAGTGCTGCGTTAGCCGTCGGCGCCGGTACAAGTGCGGATATGTTTCCATTACGGCTTTTTGCCTACTCCAGCAGCTGTTTCGTCGCTCAAGCGTTCCTAGGTCCTGCATTGGGGTACGTTCCTTCGTCACAGAATGAAACTTCATGGCTAACACTTCACAGTCCTATCGTAGGAGGCTTCGCAGCACAATACAAAGGATGGCGCTGGACACAATGGTGCATTTTGTTCCTCGGTACCTTCTCGTTGATCGTGTCGGTTGGAATGAAGGAGACGTACAAAAAGGTTATACTGCAAAAACGTGCAAAGCGTCTCGGTATCGCACCACCGAAAGCGGTTGGACCTTCAGGCCTAGCCAAAGTCAAGTTTCTACTCATTGTCACCCTCTTCCGACCACTACATATGCTAATTCGCGAACCCATTGTCGGTCTCTTCAGTCTTTATTCGGCTTACACATTTGGTATCGTCTTCGCCTTCTTCGCTGCGTTTCCCTATACTTTCACCAAAGTCTACGGTTTTGACACTAGCCAGAATGGTTTGGTGTTTGTGGCTGTTGGAGTTGGTATAATTCTGGGTTGGGCGACAATCATGCTGGTCGATGGATGGTTGTATCAAAAGGAGGTTCGAAAAGTCGCAGCTCAAGGTAAGCCGCACGTGGCTCCTGAGCATCGGTTATATGCCGCTATGATAGGTAGCGTGGGCATTTCCGTTGGCATATTCTGGTTCGCGTGGACGGCGAGAGAAGGTGTACATTGGATCAGTCCCATTCTGGCAACTGTACCAATGTCTTGGGGAATTATGACTGTCTTTGTGAGTTGCTCAATGCTTCGGTCGTAATAGGTTGAGTGCTAATCATCGTACAGCTCTCCACTACCATTTACATCATTGACGTTTACGGACCTCTAAATGGCGCAAGTGCCATGGCGGCGAATGGTCTCGCACGATATGGCGCAGGTGCTGTGTTCCCACTCTTCACTATACAGAGTAAGCTCTTGTCACACTACCTTTTCGAACGCCTACTTACATTGTAATAGTGTATAACAGACTGGGTATTGCATGGGCGACAAGTCTTCTTGGATTTCTGTCGCTTCTCTTGCTTCCCATTCCATTCTTGTTCTTCAAGTTCGGATCACAGATCAGATCAAAGAGCGCTTATGATACCATCAAGGCATAGCATAACATATGGAGTAATATGTAATCAGTTCTATAGACTGGAAGTATTGTCGTAACGTAATGGCCATTCTTGGGAGTGGCTACAATAAAAATTATTTGATCGCCATTCCTAAATATAGATCAGATGCCATGATCCGTTTGCAATCAGTCGAGTAGTACAACAAAGTCGCAAATATGTAATCACCGGGATGTCAAATGTGCCTTGAGCGGGAAATACTCAGATCAAAAATGAATTTGTCATTCGTACATTGCGTACGGAGAAGAGCCACCTCTCCCTTGGCTTGTCTTGAGATGGATGCAACGATTAGCAATGCAAGCTATGAAATGCTTAGTCCAGAGCCTTCGAATCTACAAGATTATTTTGTGTCCTTCCAAATACAACTTCCATTCAGAATTATTTCATTAATTGCCGTTCTTCTCAGGTGCAATATTACAACGGCGGAGCGTTAGGATCCTCCATACATTCTACACGAGTATCGTTAGCATTCATTGCCTAAGTTGATAAAGAATTTAACTTACGATCAACTCTCATCAACTGCTTGCCAGTTGCCAGCGCCATCTCAATGAATTGTGGTAGATAGTCCACAGTACTATTGTATAGATAGTGCATGACGACCAAATCACCACCTTGATTCACAAAACCTTGGAAGGCAGTGAGCTGATTTTGTGGAGTGTCGGTCAAGGCCCACAGCCAATCTTCAACATCGATGCTCCACTCAATAATATTTGGAGATTCCACACCCATAGCAACTGCAAGACGTTGTCGCATTCGAGCTCCCTCAGTGCCAAATGGTGGACGGAAGTAAGTGGTAGTGAATCCATCAAACGTCTGCTTGACAGCTGCGATGTCGTTATCATATTCATAGTCCATGGAAGCAAGGTCGGGCAGGCCTTCCATTGGAGGATGAGTGAAGCTGTGATAAGCGATTTGATGACCATCCGCCATCATCTCCTTGTAAACATTTGACAGATTCGTAGTCGGATCAATCAATGGTAGGCCAAGAGTGAAAAAGGTAACCTTGATACCGTACTGCTTCACAGTTTGAATGACTTGTTGCGCCAGGACTGGATCTCCGTCGTCAATGGCAAACGCAAAACTGTTTGGCCGTGTGCATTGGAAGAGAAATCTGCCACTCGGAAGTTTAGTTGGAATGTTAAACCCTGATGGCACACTGTTGACTATTTCAACCTTCGTCAATACGAGTGAAGCGGTACTGAAGAAACCATGGAAGCTGAAGCCGATGATTTTGGTGAGATCAACGTTAAACTGATTAATTGGCATATAGATATCAGTCGCCGAGGCATATCGGGCAGCTTCGAGTGAATCCCACGTTCCCGGATAGGGCGAGGCAGAGTCGTTGCAAGCTTGATTATGCTGTAGTAGAGAAACGGTGAAGTCAATATTGCCGGTGTATGCGACGTGCAGATATCCAGAACTGTATGATGTCCAATCTATGCATCCACTGCCAACCACTTCAGTATAGAAAGCCAAGTCGGAGTCATTTGTTGAAATAGTGACTTTATTTGTACCAAATTTGACATTCATACCATCATCGTAGCCATGCCAGAAACCAAGATTGTTGCTGTCTGCGTTGGGAAATGTGTCAATGACAACAGCTGGAGCGGTACCGACAGGAGTTGCCACAGATCCAACTGGCTCTACCGGTTCGACAGGTGGCGTAACAATGTATTCGGCGCCGGAGTTGCCACAATAGAAAGCCATTGGACCAAGGCTAATGGCTTTCGAGAAGCCTGTAAACAGTACAACGTACAGCTGAGTGGTGTCAAGGTTGGCATATTTGGAGAACGGAATGGTATAAAGATGCTCAGTTCCATCGAAAGTCCATCCGAGTTGAGTGGTAGTTTGGTCGATGCTTGTTGTGGGTGCGTTGGCACCACAGCCGGTACCGAACTCCACCGTGAAGCTGATTCCCGCAGGAGCTTTAATACGAAGAGAAATACCACCATAACCTGCAGCTTTAGCATTCAGGCATCCAAACTCGCTGTAGAAGTAGGAGCTAGAGCTAGAAGGAGTCAACGTCACCCGGTTTATGGATGGATCATCAACCACAACCGACTTCATCGATAGATCGTCAGAACTTGGTTGGATCATGGCATTGTAGTAGAGGAATGTCAATCGTGACTGCGAATAGAAGTCATCAATCAACAAGGCACTGCAGGTCCCGCTGGCAGACGCAGATGAAGATGAAGATGAAGATGTCGTAACGGTGGTCAGAGTAGACGAGGTCTTGGTTGTGCTGACACTGGAAGACGTGGATGAGGATGTGGATGAAGATGAAGATGAAGATGAGGTTGAGGTTGAAGATCTAGATGAAGATGAAGATGAAGATGAAGATGAAGATGAAGATGAAGATGAGGTTGAGGTTGAAGATCTAGATGAAGATGAAGATGAAGACGAAGATGATGACGTCGTAACAGTGCTCAGAGTAGACGAGGTCTTCGTTGTGCTGGTACTTGAACTTGAAGATGTTGCTAGAGATAATAAGTAGAAGCAAGAAAATAGATAATGGCAGACATACATGAGCTTGACGATGAAGAAGCTTTAGACGAAGAGCTAGACGAAGAGCTAGTGGCAGAACTGGTAGGCTTTGATGTCGAACTTGATGAACTACTTGCTGAGCATCCGAATTGAATTTGGCTCAACTGCCATGTCGTTGAAGTGCTAGAGAAACCTTCCCAAACAACAGCCGTGATAGCATTCAAATTGGCACCGGTGAAGGAGCTGAGAGGAATACTAACGGTCTGTGAAGATCCAGTCAATCCGGTGAGCGTGTAGAAGTAGCTGGTGTAGCTGGTAGCCGAGCATGAAGACTGAGTTTGCAACTCAATGGTCAAGGAACCGCTGGCTGGACCTTTGATGGTGAATTGAATGGAATTGTAACCATTAGTAGTGGCAGCTTCACACGGAAACGTCTCGTAGAAGTATGAGTCTGCTGCAGGCTTAAACGAAAGAATGTTGTTCGCAGCCGAAATGCTGGTCATGGTTCCATCATCTACAGGCAGCGTAAGTCGTCGCACTCTCTCACTTGAGCTTCACTTACCGCTAGTCCAATCATTCAAGCTATTGGTGTTGCTGGACCATTTCGAGAAGTTGTCGATTAGGAGCGCAGAGCTGCAGGCGGCAGCAATGCCTCGAGCGTAGAACAACGCGGCAAGAATAGCGAGCGACTTGAGAGCCATGGCTTAACACATTACAAACTACCATAAAGCGAGAGACTATATATTAACAACAAAACAAAGAAGCGGAAGCGCAAGATGTATTGAGCTCACCGTCAGAAATGCGTGGAGAAAAGCACGGCGTTGCATTGCATCTCACGATCAATAATAAAGGACATGCCGAGCGAATGAGCAACACCGTCACAGCGAGATGCGAGCTAGATTGGGATCCCATGCTTTGCCAAGGTTCTGGGCATTTCCATTTTTCTTGCTCACGACCGGAAGCAGGCGTCGGCGAAGGGCACGTGGAGAGCGCAGTATGGGGATGAACGGCGTGGTGGGCTGAGGAAGGCCAGAGCAAGCAATAAGCGGCGGTCCAGCGCACAGGTTTGGCTGGTGGCGTGCACAAACAGCGGCTAGCCCCCTACTTTTTTGCCATCGTCTCACCAACTAACCCCCTGCCATTGGCTGGCCCCTGAGAAATTTACAGGCTACATGGCGTGCACATTGCGCTTTTGCCCAGCTGGTGGAGATTTATACGGGCCTTGGTATTGCCAAAGGGGTCAACGCCCATCGATTGGCCCAGATGCTCAGCACCAATAGCTCTGCATTAGCACGCTTATTAGACTCTTGGCGTTACTAACACTTTTTGCGAAATTCCCCAGAATTTGCTCCCGCGCGCCCATTTGTGGAGTTTTTGCTCCGCAGCTTGCCGGTACTTTAATACCTGCCAAGCTTGTCCAATGCTTTCTGATCACCTTCGAGATGGTTGATCGAAAGGTGATCAGATGGTGATTGCTCACTAGAATCTGCAGCTTCGCCCGCGCCCTGCTGCACCGGAACAAACCGATCGAACACAGTCAATTGTACTGAAAGCAACGACCAATTAGCTCTTGAGCTTTGGAAAAGTTGTGAAACTGCTTGTTTCGAGAATTCTATCGATTAACATTGCTATGTGATCCGCTAACACTGCTATATCACTCGCGACCACTTGTTGAATCCTTCACCTTTGTCTCTTCATCGTACAGATCGAAGTACCAACTCGTACAAACCAACGCCTTGAAGCTGTGAGTCTCTAAACCATGTCCAGTATTATGCTACATCAAGAAATGAAATGGTGAAATCATCGTCTTATCCCATCAAAAATACCACCTACTCCTCGTTTGCGGCTGTTTCTCGACGAGCTATCATCATCCACTATGGGTCGCTGAGGCATTGGTGGTGCTTGGTATGAGTTCCGCATGGACTGATCGCGCTTGCTCTCCTCGATGGCTCGCTTCAACTGCGCATCCTCGTCCTCGGCTGTCGTCGGCGTCGCCACAGCCGGTAAGTAGTTGCCGCTAAGAGGTTGAATGCCGGCATCGTCCCAAGTTGGAATTGGTTTACGGGCAGGCGAGTACGAGTCTCCCGATACAAACGGATTCCGGACGGGTAAGTTTGGCGGTGGCGACTCGGCGCGCACATCATCCTCCCAATCGTATCTTGCGCTACGGGTCGATGTGCTATACCCAACATCCTCTGGCTGGTCAACGTCGGGTCGGTGCGCAATGTCGCGGCAAATGTCAAGACTAGATTGGAGAACAAATTCCTGGTCTTTGAGCTCGCGGCGCTTTGCGGCGGTAACGGAATCTTCCTCCATTAGTTGCTTGACCTGCCCATCGGTAAGACGATGAACGCGCTCTCCTTCGAAGATTTCCTCCATGCCATCAATAAGATGTCGCTCAATCACTTGTGTGATGATATTGCTCGTAAATGTCGGTAGTTGATGCTAAAAGATGTCAGTATATATTCTGGCGACGCATTGAGATAGAGCTTACCTCATAGTGCAAAAGCATCTTGTTGAGAGTATCTTCATACTTGTCCAAAGTTGGTGATGGCTCGTTTTCTCTCTTTGAATCGGATTGCTGCGAGTAATACTTCTTCTCAAACGAGCTGTGGTACGTTCTGACATTTCGATAACGATCATTCTTCAACTCTTGAAGCTCCTTGGCTGCTTCCTTGTATCGTGCTTCCAGAGACTGCTCTACAAAACTTCTCCAAGCTCGGCTACGAAGTCGTTGAGGCCAACCATATGCCATGACTTCGGTCAAGAACTCAATGCAGAGATTCTGCACATTTTCGACGTGTTTTTCTGCCAGGGTAGGCCAGTTCAGCGAATAAGCCTGAAACAACCGATACACCAGTCGCGGGTTGATATCAACAGACAACTCCTGTCCAGGATTATCACGGATCAAAGGTTTCACTTCTCTTTCGATATAGTCCCTCCTGGAAACAGTCGGTGGGATGTCGCCAGGAAAAGTTTTCGCATTTGGCGAAAGACGAGATTGAGGAGTGTTTTCCTTTATGAGATATGCTGATCCCCATTTCTCCATGCTGTCGTTGAACTGTTCATTCGTGATAACGACTCGTGATCTTAGGTTACGAGCAAACTTCCTAGACTTATCATTGAACTTTGGAAAGAAATCTTCTCCAAGTGGATTGATTCCATGTCCTTGAACTGCTTCCCGGGTGAGTGATCCGGATCGCTTGCAAAGATTTTGTAGTTCTTGTCGCATTTCTGCAATCGTCGTAAATCCAGGACCGAGTTCCTTGAGTTTGCTCTTAACCAGATTGTATTGCTTCTCGATATCTCTTTGAACTTTGAATACTTCGTTTGCAATGTGTCGAATCAGTTGTGAACTGAGCTTCTTTCGAAGTGCATCAACGCCAAGCTGGCTTGAATCGAGTTCCTGTCCCCATCTTGAACTTGCGAAGTACTTTTTCTCCTCCGCATCTCTCCGCTCGTTAGAGAAGGCCATCTCGTTGTGAGCACGATTCTTGACAACATGCCATCCAAGCTGCAATCTGTTTCGCTCATCTCGATTGCATGCCAGATCAATGAATTCATTTTCTCGCTCCGCAGTCAAAGTCATGTCAGGCTTAGTCAAGACACCCAAAGTGCGGATACCGGATGGATCTGCTTCTTTGCATCGCCGAACGATTACTTGACGGGCATATTCGGAATCGCAGCCAACAACCGCAAGAATAATGGTTCTCTCCTTGCTCATGTAGAATTTGGAGAGGTCGGAAATAGCTTCTACATCTGCAACGGTCTGAGTCTTGGTTGGATTGTGAATGATGCCAGGAAGATCGACAATGGTCAAATGAGCAAGATTCGGCCCATTCCTCTCAATGCTCAAGATATCTCTGGACAAGAAATTGCCGGTTGTGCCTGAGAAAATCAAGTCTGATGCTCGCTGAAAGATTTCGGTGAAATCGGTTCCAGAATCGACAGTATGCGAAAAGGACTCATATTTCGCTCTGTCCTTTGGTTTGTGTGGAAGGATACTGACTTTGGTGACCGTATTGGTCAGGCTAGGGTCTCTTCTGAGCCTAATCTGTGTAGCGAACCTTGTACAGGCGATTGAAGCTCTTGGGAACGGTATGGAAGTGATTGCCTCCAAAACCGAGCTCTTGCCAGAGGATTGATCACCTACAGCCACAACTTGCGGCAAATCGATGAACTGATCAACTCGACATTCTCTCAGGCGGTCAATAAGATCCAAGAGTTTCGAGTTCTCCTCATCGGTTCCAAGCGGAACCCTATCGAGCGTTGCTGACATCGCTGGCTGTGCAGACAATGGTGTGTCGAATTGGCTAAAATTCTGTGCTCCTTGCTGTGGATAGACCGGTTGGCCGTTCGCATTGCCACCCAAATTGCCATTCACATAGGTGGGCGGCTGTGGCCGGTTGTATCTCGAATCCATCGTCATAGGCGGCGTGTCTGTTGTTCAAAGTACGGGAGAGCGAAAAGGCTCCGAAAGTTGGTCCGCAACGTCACCGACGTCGAAAAGCGGTTCGACAGCGATGATAGATGTCGAAACTTTGCAATCGCAAAAAGAGAAGAGATGAAAAGTGCCTCTCAGCTGAACAGCGTCCGCCATTTAATGTCTGAGCTCTACGCTGCCTTGCGCCACACTTCCGCGAATGTGCCCACCTGCGTACGTAGAACCGGTGGCAAAATCCGGATCTTGTGAGGACGTGATTGGGTGGTTGGAGAGATGGCACAGCCTTCAGCTTTAGTAGCTGTTCACCGAATGAACGAGGCTCTTCTGCCAGCCTTTGATGAATTTGCTCGAATGTCTAGGCTTCATCACGGTTATTATATGGTTGTGAACTGTTGGTACGTAAGCTCTGATCTGCCTCATCGATTGAACGCGTGTGCTGCGCCAACACGTGATATCGGCTTTGCACCTTCCCTCGCAAGTCGCAAACGGGCAAATTGGCTGTTAGGCAGACGAATTCTCAGCCTCAGTAGTGGTCTGAATACAGTGAAAGCCACGTTTAGCTCTTCCGCTAACCGTAAAATTCTGTTCTCTCGAAATGGACTTTGGCCGCGAAGGTCTCTGTTTTGAAATGAAGCAGTCGAGAGCTCATTTGCCTTTGCTCATGTTCTTTGTGAAGATGATCTGTAAATCAATGCTCATTTGATCGCCAATTCAACTGAAGTAAAAAAAATCGTAACTTCTCTGTGTACTTCGATTTTCTTCTCTGAATGGTGAGAAGGATGGGAGTCTCTTGCTCTACTCAAATTGCAAATGAAGGGAACTATTTCAGGTGCGGAAGAATCTCCATCTTGGACACCCAGTCGAGAAACTGCAATATGCGGTTAAGTCGACCAATAGGCACATTACTTCATCATTCATCTCATTTAATCATCGTTCAAATCATCTTTTCATCGCGGTCCACCCGGAGCAGGTCTGGGCCCAATGATTTGTCGTCTTCCACCAAATCCAATACCTGTTCCTCCACGATTCTGGCTATCACCACCTGAATAGCCATACTGATTGACGTCCCAGGTTTGACCTGGTCCTGCACCTTCTCTGTTGTCCTTAGGTGCGTTCTGTGTCACTTTTTGACTCTCTTCCCATTCCTTTTGTCTTTCTCGTTCACGCTCCATCTCCCGCTCAAGTAGTGATTTAGATGCCCAGCCACCGGCCTTGGTCTTCTGTTGAGATTGTATCCGTCGAGTATCCTCGGCGCGGCGTTCCGCTTCGGATGTTAGACCCATTTCTGCAGGAGCATAGGACCGTGGTGTTGTCGAAACCGGTGCGGAGTTTTGAGCAAGATACCGGTCGGTACGATTCGAAGGCGGAGTAGCATTAGCAAATGTGCTATATTTGGTGGGATCAGGGAGTGGCCGTGACGTGGTAGGTTGTGATAGTGATGTGGCTATTGGTTGTGGTAGAGGACGTCCAGTCGGAGAAGATGGATCTGGAAGAGGACGTTGCGAGAACGACGTCGGCATTCGGTTATTCTGTTGATCTTTCCACTGTTGGCGAAGATATTCACGTTCATCTCCATCCCAAGATATATTCTTGTCTTCTGTAACTGTAGGTTCACGAGGAGGTATCCTTGGTCGACTTCGAGATCTTGATCGAGCTTTACTCTCTTTAGTTGAACTTTCATTTCGCCGACGATCTTCACGCTCCTCAAGATATTGCCTCTCACGCTCTTTCGCTTCAGCCAACTGTCTCTCTAGCTCTTGTACTCTATCGCCCTCATCATTTCGTTCAGGATCATTGTAGCTTGTCTGCCGACCATGAGCCTTTTGCTCAGCCTGATATTGACTCAAATATTGTCCTCGAAGTCTGGCATCGCTGTTTCCTCGACTTCTTGTCTGTTCACGTTCAAGACGAGCTTCGGCTTCTCGTTCCTCTTTCAATCGTGCTTCTTCATCAGCCTTCCAACGCCGTTCTTGTTCTTCCCATTCTCGCTTTTGCTGCTCAACTCTCCGCTTCTCCTCTTCTCTCTGACGACGTGATTCCTCTTCCCAGCGCTCTTGCTCCGCTAAACGCTCTCTTTCTTCTTCAGCTTCTCGCTCCAATCGTTGCCTGCGTTCTGCTTCTTCTGCTTCTTGTCTCAAGCGCTCTTCTTCGGCTTCCTTTTCTCTTCTCTTCCGCTCCTTCTCTGCAAGACTTGGAACATGTGGAGCAGCGCTTGTAATTTGACGCCGAGCACCAAACGAGATACCTTGATTGCCTTGGCTAGCACCTCCCATGTATCCGTATTGGTGAATATTCCACGCTGGTGCTGATATTCCTTCGTCAGTCTTCTTGCTCCAACTAGTGACACTCGCTGGTGGAGATTTTGTCCCACCATCTGTGGCTCTTGACGAGTTGGAGCCGCCGGTCAAAGTGGGACTGAGAGCGCGCTCCTTACTCGGTATGGCCGTACCACCTTCTGTGACGTTGCTAGTCCCTCTTTCACGAGTATTCGAACTGAAAGCGCCATATCCATTTGAAGGACCGGTATGAGTTGGACTTAATCCCACCCGTTTCGGCCCAATGGTTCTAGGAAAACGAGAAGGATTGACAGAGTTTGCGACTCGACTGAAGGCACCGAGACACTGAAGTACTTGTGCCGGATCTTTGCCTTCATACAAGTCAACTGTAAGGAAGCGGTCGTGTGCTGGGAGGTTCAAAGGATCTCGCTCGCAGGCGGATAGGAAGTGCGAAATGTTCTCCATTTGGGTGAACGGCATGTTAGATCTTTTGAATCGAATACCAGGAGCAGGCAGTGCCATATTCGCAAGACTACGCGGCGCGGTCAGTTAAACCAAAATCTACGATTCACTCAAACTCAACCTACCGGCATAGCACTGTCCCGTCCTTAAGGTTGTCCAACAAATCTCCACTAGGCAATTTCTCACCCAGCGTTTCCTCAATCCAAGTTCGAGCTTCATTTGCCGCCGACGGAGTATACCGCGACAGGCGCAGCTTCTTCATATCCTGGTCTAGAGAGGATACAGAGGCCATCCTGTCGGTGAGAGGTGGTTGATCTCCAGGATTTGGTGAATGTAGGTAGGCTTACACGCCTTGGTTGCCGCGCGGTCGCGTGTGTTATACTGTGAGATGTGGGGTGTGATGGAGGCTATGACGAGATGCGCGAGAGTCGGCGACAGGTCTTACACGCAAATGGAAAGGTTTAGGTCTAACAAGAGAGGATGGTAAGGAGGAAGAATGACGGGTGTAGTTTGTTGGTCCATTCCAGACGCGAATGGCCTGTCGATATGACGGACGATGCGTCAATAAGGCAAGGCAAGGAAGTAAAATCAACTGCGCCACAGACGGAAGTCGGCCATCTCGCCTATATCGCTCGAAGCCACGCAATTTCGTCGCTATTCGCCGCTTCAATTGCTATTCCACCACTTCATTCAATTGCTAGATCGACGGGAACAACCAAATGCCGTCAAGATGAGCCTCACACAATGCCATCTGGTCTGAAACGACTTTGGTGGAGGTGGAAGAGCCTCAGGCTACCGTGGAGGAAGAAATGGTTCGTTGGTATGTTCAGTGATTGCTGCGACGCTCCGCGATCATGTCTTTTCTACATTCTATTCACTCTCATGGTAATTAACAGGCTTTGACCTCAATGGGAATTCTTTCTGGCAGTTTAAGGACGCACTGAACGCGAACCGACTCCGGCGCATTGTTCACTACAGCAAAAAGGTTGAATACGCAGACGTCAAACTGAGCCGTGAGTTTGCTACGGTCCGAATGAGAAGGAGATATGACATTGACAGGAGTTTCAGCGTCTTGGGTGCAATGGCTTCGACATATTCGATACGAAGCTCCCACCATTAACGAACAGCAATTGGATGTCAAGCGCCAGGCTCAGATAAGACAACTTGCAGCTCAAGCGGACGCACGATGGGCTGCTGCTCAAGCCTCATACCTCCAAGTACCAACTCCAGCTCCAGCACTCGAAGCTGGTGCCATCGATTCTACGGCACAAGAAGACATTGTCTCTAGAGAAGAGAATGTACTGCGAAAGCTTGTGACAAAGAGCGAGGAAAATATTCAAGAGGCGGCTGAAGAGCTTCAAAACACATCCAAGCCTAGACGAACCAAGAAAGAGGTAAAATGGGAAGAATTACGACTGAGTAAAAACTCAAATGAACCACAGCCAGAGTCGTGGACTCCAAAACCGGTCAAACGCGGTTGATCGACCTGGTTAGCTTTCAATCTGAACAGCACTTCTCCGCTCCTATGCCATCCGTATGTTATGTTCCTTTCCTCTCTGCTTGAAAAATATCGAACTTGCAACCCTAAAGCCGAACTTTGACTCTGAGAGCAGAGTCTCCGGCTGAGAATATAAATTCGACGCGAAGTCATTAGGTCGACTTTATCGTTTCCAATGGCTCTAACCCAACCATTACTGCCTCCTTGTTCAGCGCTTCAAGTTCATTCTTTGTGTACGGAATTCCGTTTTCACTCCTCTCGTCATGCATAATCTGCTCCATCTCACCAGGGAAGTAAATTCTATCCACATCTTTCGCCTTTTCACTGTCTACAACCCTCTGATGCAAGTAGTCCATTCGAGATTTGAACTCTTCCAAATCCATAAACAGGTCTGGCTTAATTGCAATGAGGAAATGTCCTACATCTGCTGGTCGACTCGGATCATATGGATTCGTAACATTTCCAGCAAACGCACTTCCGCTCAACACACCGGAAAATACATCCATCATGATCGCAAGCGCAGAACCTTTTGGTCCACCCATTGGCAACATAACTCCTTCAAGAGCTTTACTTGGATCGGTAGTTGCTGCACCATCTTTATCGAGCGCCCAATCAGCAGGAATCTTCTCGCCTCTCCTCATAGCTTTATAAATCTTCCCTCTAGCAGCCACGCTAGGTGCCATATCTAGAATGAACGGCCTCTCCTTGCCCGCTGGTGCACCACACGCAATCGGACTTACGCCCATCAATCTCTCTTTGCCTCCCCAGACCGGTAGCGCAGGCGAACTATTCGTGAAAACAAGGCTCATGAAGCCCGCATCAATGGCTTGCTGTACGATCCATGCACTCATACCGAAGTGATTGCTGTGCTTTACAGATACCATGCCAATTCCGTATACCCTTGCCATGTTGATCGCGGTTTTCATTCCTAGGTTTGCCGCTACGAATCCGAAGCCATTGTGAGCGTCCACTTGTGCAACTACAGGCGTTATTTGATTCATCGTTGGAGATGCTTTTGCATCCAGTACGCCTTGCCTGATCCGTTCCATATATGAAGGGATGCGATTGATACCATGGCTGTCTACACCACGGAGGTCAGCTTGCACCAAGCAAGATGCAATGATGGTTGCGTGTGTGGGCGCAACACCATTTCCTTCGAGCATAGACTTCGCAAATGCCTTCGCTTTCGACGCATCAACTTTAACAATATTCTGAGAGGTCTGAGCGGTTGTATGATCACTCATAGTGTCGCAGAGCAAAGAATCGGCATGAAATTTCTATACCAGCTGTCGAAAGGAATGAGAGGCGTTCCACGCTCCTCACGATTCGAAGTCGGAAATAAACCAATTAAGCTGTACTCTCCAATGCACAGTACGTTCTCTGTCGAAGATTTCACTGCTGTCCAATTGCTGATCCGAGCTCTTCAAATGCTTTTAGCTGCCCAAACGTGATTTTGTTGAGAAGGTAAACTGGATTTGAATCTACGACTTTTCAGATGTAACTCGATTGCGAGAAGGCCGCCTTATTAGTTATAGCCGTGATGGATCGTTTCTCTCTTGCATTTTCAACTGCAGCTTGGAGCCTTTAGCATGAAAAGAACTGAAATCCAGTTTTTCCAGTCCCAACGAAATCCCAACTGCTGTGGATACCGCAGGCATTGGTTGCATGTAGTTGAATGATGGGCCACAGTACTCCGTACCTTATGCTTCGTTCAATCCCGAGTTTGAAGATTTGAAGAAAACGGTGAACACAATGACATACTTTCTTGGTGTAAAACAACTTGCGAACTTGGACAGAATTACAACCTAGAACAAATTCCAGTTCTCAAAAATCAACGCTTTCACAAACTTTGTCATACACCTCGATCACTCTTTTCAACTCCTCGATGCGACCTTGTATGCTCCCTTGAATCTCACTACCCAAAGGTATCCTGAAATTTTCTTCAGTATTCAAATCCTCTGCCATTCCAGTTCCATCTACAACCTCCACGATCCTTTTTGCTGATCTCCGAGGATCAATAGCCTCCTTTCCTCTCGTACTCATCAAGTAATTAATCACCATCTCAGTCGGTGTTCCTTTGTATACCTCTGGGACATCCATCACCGGTGCATTTTCTTTGAAACTAGTTTTCATATCCCTAGGTTGAGCAAGCAGCACCCTGATCCCAAATACCGCAACCTCTCCTCTCAAAGACTCAATGAAGCCATCAATTGCACATTTGCTTGCTGCGTATATAGATACCATAGGAACTGGATGTACCGTTACTCCCGAGCTGATATTAACAATGGTTCCTCCACTTTGCTTGCGCATAATCGGAATGCACAGCTGACAGAGTTGTACGACGCGAAAGAAATTCGTTTCGAAGAGCTTCCGAGCAAGGTCGAGATTCGTGTTCTCAACTGTGTTACCGATTGCAAAGCCGGCATTGTTGATTAGGACATCGATTCTCCCATAGACTTTGACCAGACCTTGAAATTGTTCGTCCAGGTTGGATGCCGTGACGTCGAGCTCTGCCCAGTGTCCTCCGCATGACTGAATATCCAAAAGAACATTTGGAGTTTTGGGCGGGTTGCGCGAAGTTGCAATGACTTTATGGCCGGCTAAAAGCGCAGCGCAGGCGAGTTCTAGACTGAGTCCGGACGAACAACTGGTGATGAGATAGACTTTGGGCTGAGAAGACATTGTGTCGTTTCGTTAAGAATTCTTACATTTACCATCGAAGGGCTATGACGGAGCTTCTACATTTTATTCTCGGATCTCTTCAATCTTATAAACTTTCAATGCTTCACGGTCGACAGCCTAAGTGTATAGCTTAACTCCACTCTAAACGTTCTTTGTGAACTTTAGAGTACTAGTTCGAGTGTATTTCGCCCCGAACGAGCATCTCCACAAAAATCCGGCTCCGTCGGCATTTGAGTTGAGCCGCCATTAAATTTCAAGAGTTGTCCCGATCCCGTGAAAGTTGAACAGCAGAGTATTCATCACTTGAAGGCAGGGACAACTACTAGTGGCGATAATGAATCCCTGCGGAGCGCAGCTTTCTGGTCCAGCGATAATGTGAATCTTTCACGTCTTTCTACAGTCTACGGAGGTACATTTGGATGCACAATCCGTGAACCGCATCGGTTTCCATCCGCTATACTGCGAACAATTGACCATGTGTCAACTTCTTATTCTTAATTCCGTAGACATAGGCTTGCCTTCTTCATTCTCCAAAGAAAAGCTGTTGTCTTGCTCTTCGTCTTCTTCTCTCTTCTTCGGCAGCTGAACGTGCCGAGCTCTCCCGATGTATTGGAACCTCTAGCTCATTTGTCAATTCAACTTTCTTGAAGGTTGAAGTATTCGGAGAGGACGCCGAGAGTTCGGACAACGTAGTCTGAGAAGACCAAAAGGACGTTGTCGGCGACTGTCCAGGGATTTCTTTCGAGAGCTCAATGCTGCTGACTTGTGTTACAGGATTAAGTACAGTGGCTGGAGGATTGAAGATATCCGAAACCGATGTGATCGAAGATCCAAGCTGAATAGGAGCATCGATGAGACTGTTGAGAGTGTTCAGATCAGGAGCTGGTTTGAAGGAATCGAAACTCTCGCGCTGATTGTCATGCTCCGAGAACTCGTCAGGTTGTTCCCTCAAGTCAATGAGGTCTACATCGTTCTTCTTCTCAGATCTCCTTCGTCTCCATCTTGCATCCGGGCTCATGATAATGTCGTCGTCCTCACTCCGCACTGCTTCATCGTACGATGGTAGCGTTGTACTTTGGTTTTCTAAAGTGTGCAGTGTACTCATGACATACAACAGCGAGTTATGAGCCGTTGAAAGTCTCTTCTCCCTTGATTCCAGCTTAGCTTGGTGTCCAAGAACCCATTGGAATCGATGCACCAGCTTTGTATGTCCTTTCTTTCTCTCCTCATCTCTACTCACACTCTCGACATACTCTCCAATGTCATTGAGTGCCTGCCTCACACTGAAAATGGTCTGTTGGACATGTGCGTTTCGCGCTTCGTTGAGCTCAAGTTGCTGTTTAACCCGTTCGATTTGCAGCAAACGAGTACATTCTTGCAGGTCGTTCCGCACGATACGGATCAGCTCGCAGAAATTCTTGTTTTCGAGTGGTACATCTCTAAGCTGAACACAAAAGTCGACCAATTTGAAAACTGTGCCTATCGAAGCGAAAGTTGCTCCAACGATTTCGCCCATTTGCGGAGATGACCTAACTCAGTGGAAGTCACAGCGGCAGGAGTTAATCGAAGGATGGAGGGGGTAGAGAAGCCGACATATTTTCTTTTCACGCTCTCAAGCCGCTGATCCTTGCACCTTCCAGCTGGTCGATTGATCTGGCTTCAGCCATTTCACATCCTGTGACGACCAACGACAGTCGCTTCGTCCATAGCGGAGCGCTGTGTACATGATGGAGGGAATACGATGTTCTCCGTAGTTTGTTGAAAGCATTTCAGATTTACACAAGCCGGCGAAGAGAAGCATGTTTGTTAGTTTGTTTGCACGTTCGTACTTCGATCGTCGTTGGATCCGATGTGGGAGCTTCCTGGGTAAGACGCCAATCCAGACCATTCCTCCCCTCGGTGAGCTAAAACGGCAGAGCGCCCAGACTTGGTACAAACGAATCAAGCTCTCCTTGGATGAAGCATGCCGTGACTGCGAGTTTCGACAGCATGTTGGTCTTGCATGCCAAGAGTATTGTTGTTCAGCTGTGGCTGTTTTGGCTGGAGGTTCCCGCCCTAGTCATACGGGGGACAGGAAGTCATCCCGACTCCACAGTGCCGTGTACAGTATCGTATGCGCCTAGACCTTCGCTTAACCCTAAATCGACTTGTCTAGACTTCAATTCAAGGCTTTGATCTACAAAAGGCCGCGCAATTTGCCGCATCGAAGGCCCAAAATGTGACTGTCAGTTACCGATCTGTGTATCTTAAGGAAAAAACAACTCCTCAATTTTACTGGAGGTTATGAAGCCTCAATAACCCAAGAGCATGGGCCAAGTCTCAGCGGCAGTCTGTCCCACCGTCGCCTGGTTTTGCTTTTCATGACACACCACCAAGGCTGTCACAGGAGGCCGAAGTTATGCAGCAGCCTGGTCAACCAAACCTCGCCCGAGTACCCTCAGCAGGTGCTTGGCCAACTGGAGCTGAAGATCTCAGCGCTCTCCCCTCCTCGTCCGAAACCTGGACCAGGACCGGCCACACTACCACGGAGCCGCCGTCGCTGGCTCCAACTCTGCCCTCAAATTTCCACAGTGTTGGCTGGCTTACCAAAACGTAAGCGAATCGTGCCGCACGCTTCATGATCTCTTCCAAATTCCGCAGCCTAGCCTGTTCTTCGTCCTCGCTTTGGGAGGACGAGAATGGTCTGAGTATAGAGTCTGCGAGATTGAGAGCTGATGCTATGGCCAAGGCACGCGGATCCGAGGCGCCTATGGCCTGTGATGACGATGGCGTGGCAGAGTAGGTTGGAGACAAGAGAAACGCCGCCAGAGAGTGATACTTGGACAAGAATGCCATACGAACTACCTCGGTTGTTAGTCTATTCCTCTACACTTGTCAGAAATTGAACACCAACCCGTATCCTTGAAGTCGAGCCTGCCCATAGATCGAATCATTCCTGCCACCTCTGGCGGGAGGAACGAGTCTGTCAGGCCTGAGTCAGGATCAATTCTGGGAATAATAATCGCAGCCAATGCAGCCCGTAATACTGCTACGCGGCTGTTGGAATCGGCGAGCAGAGACGGGAGTCTTGAATGCAATTGCGGTGCCTTGTCGTAGCCAAGAATTTGGCTGATAGTATTCACAACGGAAGCATCCTTTGGAAGCCCGGAGATCCGATAGTAACCTTGTACATGACCAGCAACCTTGTCGGAAATCTTTGAGAAGTCGTTCACAATTCCGCGCTCTTCTGCCGGCGGCGGAAGATGACTCTGGATGACAGCCGCCGACGAGTTCTCAGGAATAGAGACGGTAATGGTCGCACCATGTTTACCGTCGTTGTGAGAGCGCGAGTCTCCTGGAGAGTCTCCTGTATCGGCGGGTTGATATCGTCCTTTACGTCGACTTTTGGAACACAACGTTACTAACAAGATAGCTAGTGCAGTTATGAATGCTCCAGCAATTGTACAGCTCACACCGATGCCTGCAATTGCGCCCGAGGATAAATTTTTGGATATAGAACTCGTTGTTGCGTTGGTAGCAGAGGACGTCTGACCAGATGTAGTAGTAACAGATCTCGAGCCCGATGCTGACAAACTAGGCGGAGCTGTAATGCCGCTGCTGGAAAATGCGCTGACAGGCGAAACAACTACGGTAGCGTAGTAGGGATCGGTGTATGTCTCACCAGCCAGATCCGAGATCGTCACAGTTATGCTATCAAAGGTATATGATTGATTGGCCGTTGCAGTCACAACTTCAGTGCTGCTGTCGACGGAGATGAATTCTGATGCCATATTGTTCGCGTATGTAGTTGTGTTCTGGGACTGCAGCCTTTAAGGATCTACAGAGTGCGCTGGGCACCATACATAACAAATAAGAGTAAGAAAGAGTTACGCGGTTCCAGAACGACGAGAAACAACATCTAAGGCTAGTCTGACGCCACAGCTGAGCTTCAAATAATCAATGGCGCACTGAGCAGCCATTTTAGGAAGCTGGCCGTGATCAGTGCGATCCATGTGCTTTGGGGTGCTTCAAACGTTCGCCGGCAGCCCGTCACATCCTGACCGGCAAAGATGGCTTGCATTGTTGGTTGGTCTCGAATTTGATAGTCAGCTGCTTTGTTTTTATCTAAGAACACCTTTTCAGTAAGTTTTGGCGAACGAGGAGCCTAGATCGTTATGGCGACTTCACGGCTTCCGAGCTGGTGTTTCGATGGATCGCCCAGCCGGCCTGAAGTCCAAGTTTAAGCCTCTTCAAATGTCAAACGCTTCCCAAGGCTAGTTTTCTCTCTCAACTGCCTTATAAAGTTCCATCAATTGACCAGACGCTGACAATGGAGAGGCCTGATCTCATTGTGGGCGTAGATTTTGGAATGACATGTATGGAAAATAATGCGTATTGTAGAAGCCAGAAGCGTTGACTGTATTTAGGCACTGGAGTATCATACGTCAATATCAAAAGCGGCGGCGGCCTAAGATGTATTACCAAGTGGCCAGGCAGGGCCAACGCCAACGAGCAAAAAGTTCCAACGAAAGTGGTCTATCCGAGAGGTTCGGAAACACCTTCATCTTGGGGATTCACATCAGAGACACGTACCGAGCAACATGGAGACGATAGGATCTACTGTGACTGGTTCAAAAGACTGTTAGATCCCAATGTATTGCGACAGGCGCAAGCGAAAGACCCGCAAAACTCGCCGAGATCTCAAGCCGAAGTAGACAAGTGGTTCGAAGATTACATGAGGTTGTTGTATCGCCACGTCGAGTCCAAAATCGTCGCGGAGCTGCCTTCATCGATGACATGGAACACGACACAGATCGAGTTTATTTTCAGCGTCCCAACAACTTGGTCGACTCATCCAACAGTCGAGAGGTTCAAGCGGCTAGTTCAACAAGCAGGCTGGGGAACTTATCCAACACATTGTGTCAGCATCGGCTTGACAGAGGCAGAGGCTGCAGCAGTTGCCACCTCCATTGAAGCGCCCGGCCTTTTCCATGAAAACGATGTGATGATGGTATGTGATGCCGGCGGAGGGACAACGGATCTCTCTGTCCTTATGGTCACGGGTACCGCGGATGGTGCTCTTTCTCTACAGCAAATGGATGAGGTCTTTGGAAGAAATATCGGCTCAACGGCAATCGACACTGACTTTGAGGATTTGGCTCTAGTCCGCTTAAATTTGGCAAACCAGGTTTCGTCATTGGGAATCGACATCGACTCGGCAGCCTGGGAGATGATGAAAAGCAGAGAGTTTCAGGATGCAAAATGCGATTATGGCTCTCCAGATGACACCCCGGTGTTTTCTGTCCCGGTACCAAAGCTCCATCCGGCGTGTGTTAATCGTCAATTCGGCTTGGTAAATGGATGCATGACTTTCACGCGGCAAGATTTGCAAAATTTATTCGACAAGCAGATACAGGCGTTACAGAACTTGGTCGAGGAGCAGCTGAAGAGATTTGAGACGAAGTTCCCACTTTCACAAATCTCCCACTTAGTACTTTCTGGTGGTCTCGGCAATTCCCCCTACGTACAGACGCAGCTGAAGGTGAAGTTTGGAATTGGCGTCAACAGATTCGCTTGCGCAAGTAATCTTCGAATTCAGATCGCGCCGGAGCCTCAACTTGTTGTCTGTCGAGGCCTAGTCCTGGATCGCAAAGCTAAGCTCGAACGTGGTAGAGCTGTGCTTGGGTGGCGCTGCTGTAGAGCTTCGTACGGAACGATTGCAAAGATAAAGTACGACAAGAAGAATCCGGATCACTTTGGCAAACCCCAGACTCAAGACCCGAAAGACGGAAAATGGTATATCAACGACGGAATTGTATGGTTCATCAAGAAAGGAGAGCCTGTCAACGTCGACGTCCCAGAGATTCGTAGGTTCAGGCGCAAAATCACACCTGGCGATCCGCGAAGAGCGTTTACCGACAGCGTTGTTACGTCAGAACTTGATAAGGACTATTTACCGATCCATATGACGGCAGACGTCAGAAAATTGTGTAATGTGACCTCAGATTTGTCTGGAGTTGAGGATACCAAGTTCAAGAAGAAAAATCGACATTGGTGGTCATTCCGCACTCCGTACCTGCGCGCCGACTACCAAATCAAAGTTTTGATCGGGCCAGCGGATATCACGTTCCAGTTGTGGTTTGATGGGCAGCAGCTCAGCAGAGATAATCCTATCACCGTGGATTGGCAACCATCGGCGCCTCCAACATTCACAAACTTGTCCGGCGAACCACCAGCATATTTCGGCCATGCATACCATGCAAACCACGCAAATTTTAACAACTACATGCATCAAGCATGGCAGAACGGCGTTTAAAGCCGTTCTATAAGGCCGTAGCTCTTAGTTTGATCAAGCTCCTTGCAGCTTTCCCTGCCGTGTATAAGGTGCTTGTGTGACTGTCGGAGCGTCACGAAATTAACACAGAACTATGTGTAACTGACGGTTTTCTTTTGGGTTCGACGATCGAAAAAGAAGACGGAAGCCCATTTGTAGCTACATTTCTTACGATCTACAATTGGCGATTTCACTAGATGGTTATGAAGCAAGACGTCAGTTATTTTTTCTTTCTTCATCATTCTCAAAGTGTGTCCGTCATCTCCAATCGGGATTTGAATTGTCATAAATGAGATTGAGGCGTTCACAGCTGTCGAGGAGCTGCAAGTGTCCGAAATGACTTCAAAATAAGGTACTGAAGGGAGAGTAGGTTCGCAGCTTCTCATGCGGGCATTATGCAAGAGAATTTTTCCCTGCTTTGAGAAAGACCACTGTCAAATCTGAAATTAGATAGAGATGCTGGCGCACTATTAATATGAGCCCTCTGCTTCGCCGTTCGATTTCAAGGAAGGCGCCCGAATATTTGGTCTGGCATTCCATATTACCCGTCATTGGTATGCTAATGCTGTACTCCAGCTTACTTCCACTCATTTGATAACCGGACGCCTTAAAGTCGTTCCCTCTTTTACCCGAATCTACTTTTCATTCAATCTTACCGTTAGCCTACTCCAGCAATGCACTTGTTCACTCTTGCATCTGCTGTGTCTTGTGAATATGTGGTCCTTGAACAAGTTCATCCTCCGAAAGGATGGACCGCCGTCGGATTGCCCAACCCGAATACCAAAGTCATGCTCCGAATCGCGTTGCAGCCACCACAAACAAGCTTGAGAGGACTAGAGAAAACATTACTCACCGTTTCGGATCCTCAAAAGGCTCAATATGGTCAATTTCTTTCGCAAATAGAAGTGAAGAATCTTCTACGCGCAAGCGAGGCGGCAAGCGTCACCAAAGATTGGCTTCTAACATCCGAGTACGGAGAAGAAGTGACTTTCAGTAGCGATGAATGGATCAATCTCTCAACAGCCATTGCTCGTGCCGAGACCCTCCTAAATTCGACTTTCAAGATCTTTCGCAGATCCACTAACCAGCTAGAAGTCATTCGTACCCTACAGTACTCGGTACCTACAGACATTACACCATTCATTGGTTTGATCTATCCAACAACCAAATTTCCTCTGTTGAAACCAGCTCGCAACGACATATTCAAAGCAACCATCCTCAGTTCGTTCGCGTCCGAGTCGGCATGCAATAGGTCTGTAGTTCCGGCATGCCTTCAGGAGTTGTACAATGTAAAAGGCTTCAATCTTTCGAACGACGGCGCCAACGCTGGATTCATGGGTGTCAGTGGCTATCTCAGCCAATACGCAAATTATCGTGATCTCGAAGAATTCCAGGATAGGTACTCTCCGGCGACGAGTGGAGCCAATTTCACTTGGACCTCCATCAATGGCGGTCTGTTGAATCAGACTTCATCAAGCGATACCTCGGAAGCCAATCTAATCGTGCAATACTCGACCAGTCTTACATTTCCACTTCCTGTCAATTTCTACAGTACCGGTGGACTAGGTCTTTTAGTTCCGGACAAGGATGAGCCAAGCCAAAACGATAATCAGAACGAACCATACCTGGATCAGTTGACATACTTGTTGAATCTCCCAGACGATAAACTTCCACACACCTTGACGACATCCTACGGCGAATACGAGCAGAGCGTGCCTCCTCTATATGCACAAAAACTATGCAACATGTTCGGCGCACTAGGTCTTCGTGGAGTTTCTGTTATCTTCTCCAGTGGCGACGTAGGTGTCGGTTCTGCATGCGAGACCAATGATGGAACGAATTGAACACGGTTCGTGGTGCAATTTCCGGCATCTTGTCCGTACGTCACATCTGTAGGTGCAACCACGTTCACCCGGCCAGAAGTTGCTACCTATTACTCCGGCGGAGGCTTCTCAGAGCGCTGGTCTCGACCTTGGTGGCAACAAAACGCCGTGGTCAGCTATCTGGAGAGATTGGGCAACGAAAAGTGGGCAGGATTGTACAATCCATGGGGTCGTGGTGTTCCAGATGTCGCAGCACAAGGAAACAGCTTTTATATAGTTGAAAAGGGATCCAGCTTTCTTATTTCTGGCACAAGCTGTGCAGTACCTACATTTGCATCGATCATCGCCCTCATCAATGGCCAGAGGATTCAAAGCGGTCAGTCTCCACTGGGATTTCTCAATCCATGGTTGTACGTTTATGCTTCGTCTGCTCTCAACGATATCACCGAAGGTGGGAGTACGGGATGCACCGGTAGGGATATGTATTCTGGTTTGCCAACACCGTATGTTCGATATGCGAGTTGGAATGCGACGGAAGGATGGGATCCTGTGACTGGACTTGGAACTCCAGATTTCCAGAAGTTGTTACAGAGTTCCATGGAGACATGCTATGGCAAAGAGAGAATGAGAGGGATTTAAAGTGGTCTGAAATCACAATTTCGTTTCGTTTGAAGCGTATCGTGGATTTGGTGATTGAAGAGATAGGGCTCGGACTTGCTGGTCTGCTTTGCTGCGTTGAGGTGATGTGTGAAAGGGCTAACAGACCTATGGGATATTTATCCCCGAATCTAGATCCGGACATTGCAATCGCATTAGTTATAGTCATTACAATATGCTGGCCCTTGAATGATTTCATACGTAGTGCGTTGCTTGAAGGTGTATTTCGCCTAGCGTGTAGGCTATGGAGGGTTACCGTATGTCCCATAACAGTGTACCACTGCGAGCTTCTCGAGTCGTAATTTGCGCCAATTATCGTTTGGTGTTTAATCTCGTATACGGCGGACGTTGATGTTCGGTGAGCTTTTCAGGCTGCCGGTAACTACCGTACTCTAAAGTCCCCCGCAGAAGCAACGGTTATAAAAGCAACGGAGTCTTCCAGTCTTGAACATGTACTATCAATTGTACTCCTTACACCCATAACGCATTTCTCCAGAGAATAAGTGGAAGACGAATTTTCATCATGGCGGCCAATGGTTCTACTTCCGACACGGTCCAAGGTTTCACCAAAGCTGGGCTTGCAAAGCTCAATGCGAAGTTTCATGACATGGTTGATGAAGGAAAGCTGGCTAGTATCGTCACTTTGATTGCCCGGCATGGCGAAATCGTAAATCTCGACGCATATGGAGTGCTCAATGTCTCGGAGACGACACCCGTGCCGGTAAAGACCGACAGCTTGTTCAGAATCGCATCCATGGGCAAACCAATTACTGCCACAGCAATGATGTTACTCTGGGAAGAAGGCAAGTGGGCATTGGAAGATCCAGTGTCTAAGTTTATACCAGAGTTCGAGGGACTCAAGGTTAAGCAAGAGGATGGCAAGCTTGTCGAACAGGCATCTACGATGAATATGAAGCAGCTTATGAGCCATACCGCAGGCTTCGGCGCAAGACAAGAATATCCAGATTTGCGGACAGGAGATCTACAGAACATGATTGATTTTCTAGCCACGCAACCATTGGCATTTCAACCGGGAAAGGATTGGCGTTATGGACCGAGTGTTGACATCCAAGGCTACATTATTCAGAAGATAACTGGTGAACCTCTAGACCAATTCATCGAGCAGCGACTCTTTTCACCTTTGGGTATGGTTGACTCTGGTTGGGTGGTGCCCGCGTCGAAAGTTGAGCGACTGGTGAACAACCACAACACGGACGAAAATGGTAAACTCTTCGCTGTCGACCTCGTAGGCACCTACAATGCTTCGACACCCAAATTCATCGGAGGAGGTGGTGGCTTAATGGTTTCTACTGTCAAGGACTACTGGCGGATCTCTCAAATGATCCTCAATGGAGGCGAGTTCGAAGGCAAGCGCTATCTGAAGGAAAGCACCGTCAAATTGATGCACACCAATGTTCTGGAACCAGGTGTACATGTGAAACTTGGTCCTCACCTTCTCCACGAGCTCGGCTTCGGTCTTGGCTATGCGATTGTTGAAGATACTCCTGATTCTAGAACCGCCCAAGCAACTCACAGCTTCTTTTGGGGAGGTCTCTACGGAACTTTCTTTTGGATCGATCCCGATAATGACCTGATTGCCATTGGCTTTATGAACATGGTACGACAAGGTGCAACGGGATCGGCGTTGACGCGCGAGGTTATGGCACGCTTAGTCTATGGCGCTTTGGAAGGATCCAGTAAACTTCGTGATCCTTCGTGAAAAGTATTTTCTAGACATTACTAGTAACTAGTGGAGGAATTTGGTGAGAATCTTCGTGTAGATGGTTGTGTTTTTTTTTGGATGATGCGTGTTCGTGGTCTCGGCGCAAGAAATGCAGCGGTCGATGGCAGTTTGTTAGCAAAGCGATCTTCCCAATCATAAGCGCTACCAAGGGTTATGATATCCAGCTTGTGCATATACATTCGCCATGTATCATTGGATTCTAGGCCCCGATTTAGGCCCAATAGGGATAGGAGTGCGAGCGTGAAGCCGCAAGTAGAGGATGGCAAGAGATACGTCATGCCCTTTAAACGGACCTTGAAGTGTACCTTAGTAATGGCATTTGACCTACCTACTTATAGATAATGTATCTGTATGATTTGATGGAAAACCCGTCGTTTCTTTCGCACACTACAATTGAGGGAGGCTGAGCCGAAGTTGAGCCGACAGTAGAGTAAACAGAGGAAAACGACGGCGCTTAGCCAGAACGAGAAAATTCAAGTAAAGGTCAACTTTCATCATTGTTGCGCCCCATCAATCCGTACCGTCGCCATTCAAGTTGCCATTACGCGACAAACTCTTTAATTCTTCTCTTCTTTTCTTTCCGTTTCGCAATGTTTACACTCTTTCAACTCTGCAGCCTTTCGCTGCTCCTCACCCTGCTGCCGTTCGCACATGCTCTGAAGTTCGATGTCCAGGCTCATCATGGACACGAATCGGCAAAGTATGAGCGCTGTATCCGGAACTTCGTCGCCAACAACCAATTGGTGGTAGTCACTGCCATTGTCGATGGTTCTCGAGGTGATGGACAGCAGCTGAACATACAAGTGAGCGATCCTGTGCAGCTCTCAGAATGACAAACCCCCTAATGGCTGACCTGCGAATCTAGATCAAAGATGCTATTGGCAACGAGTACGGCAAAGCTAAGAACATTGTCGGCGAGAATCGTTACGCCTTCACTTCGCATGCCGATTCATCCTTCGATGTCTGTTTCGAGAATATCGTTACCGGAGGTATGCATACCCAGGCTCATACTTGCGGCCACGTGTATCAAAATAGTTAACATTGCTCACCGTTGGGAAGCTCGCGATGTCGTAAACCCTGTCCGTCACGTAGAACTCGATGTTGATATCGGCGCCGATGCCAAAGACTGGTCCGCTATCCAGGCTGGTGAAAAGCTCAAGCCAGTCGAAACGGAGTTGCGACGCATTGAAGAGATTGTTCAAGAAATTGTGGCAGAAATGGATTATCTCAGAGGCCGTGAACAGAAACTCAGGGATACAAACGAGAGCACAAATGAACGCGTCAAGTGGTTTGCTATTGGCACAATGAGTACCTTGGTAGCTCTGGGTGCGTGGCAAGTGGTCTATCTCAGGGCCTACTTCCGGTAACATTTCTCTCCACACTATGTTCTTCATTCTCTTCAGTATTGCTAATTCTCAACAGCTCAAAGCATCTCATTTGATCGTCCTCTTCGGCGTATAGTTGTTACCATCCGCGGCCTAGTGAGCAAACCAAAAGCTCGGGAATGACTTCAGGGTTCGGTCTTGTATGTGGTGATATTGGCATTGCACTGGCGTTGTGGGCACAGCTGATACATTAGGCAAGATTGCAAGATTGTACTAAGGTTACGCAGATAGGTTATATCCATCCATGTGGCTGTTAGGTGTTGATTGAGGTTCAGCAATACTTAAAGCACGCAGCAGAGATTTACCTATCATCGAGCTGTGGCGAGAGCAAATAAAAAATATGAAAATTGCTTAACTATTACACGTAACCGAATCGTTACTGCTGACTCTTTCGAGAAAGATATAATGACATAAGACGCACCTTCCACGCTCTCATTCATATTTTGTCAACGCTCACCACCTACCACCTTACTACATTTTCATCAGATCACAAAACCCTGCAGTCCTTGAATTTATAGTCTAGTCTTCAAGATATCTATTATTCGAGCGTCCCTCAAGCATCTCACAATATGTCTGATGGTCGGGCGGTGCTGCGCGTTCCTACAACGTTCTTCAATCGTCCCAAAGGTCCACGTTCGACATCAGCACATAGCATTCGATCAACAGCTAGCAATGCCGAAAATCTCCCAGATGTCACTTCACACCATGACAAGGGACTTTTGGTTGAGGATCTAAAAGTACCTCCGCCAACTCCTGGACGCTCTGGACGAGAGACTCCACCAACCAGCGATACGTCTGCGTTCCCTTTACGAGAGCCTTTCAACTTCCATCTTCTTCAAGCAGAGCTAACCGCGACTAGTGAGACGTCAGCTTCAGGTATGACAACTCTGCTCGCTGGTCAAAGTGGCAAGGCTTTCACCGTTCACTCGGACCTACTATGTCAGCGTTCTCCCTACTTCCGTGAAAAGCTAGACGGCAAAAAGAAGGCCTCAGACACCATTTCCTATCCTGAATTTGACGAATTCGCCATTGCACTCTTCGTACGTTGGCTATATGGTGCCAAGCTCACGGGACCGAGTGATTTCCACTCAATGCAGCACTACATCGCCTTGTACGTTTTGGCTGAGACGTTTCGCATTGAGAAACTCAAAAATAGCGTCATGGATCTCGTCCGTCATTACTACCGTACAAGCGACATGACTTCTCCTCCATATCGACTTGAATATATCTACGGGCATACGAGCGGCCCAAACAATATGAGAACGTTCTTGATAAGGACAGCGGCTTACCGAATGATGTACGAAGGGGGTGTAAGCGATGCAATGAAACAAATCATTCGCAAAGGTGGAGACTTGCCGGTGGATTTGATGGAGACGGTGATGAAGTTTCACATGGATGGATTGATAGACGCGAGGGAAGGAAGCGATTGTGCCTGGCATGATCATCTTGAGACACCGATGTGTAAAAGCGTGGCCAAGGAGTCTTCTGATGTGTGGTAGGCTACGCCGCGAATGTCTAGAGAACATGGCACGTAGATGGTTTATCGCTGGAACTGCTATGAAGGAACAAGCAAGAAGCATGAAGACGATGTTCCTTGCGCAGTTGGATGCATTGGCAAACAGGTTGGCGGGTGTGTACTAATGTCTCTCTATCCCTACGCCTAATCCCATCTTGTGGGTCTAATTCATTCCAATGATACTTTCATTCGTCGTCCAACTTCATCCGGACGTGAATCATGTGCTACGTCCGTTAGCGAACTGTTCTACCTGCTCTCCCGTTTTATTTCTTATTCTCATTTCCCACGAATCCACTTTCGAGAATCTCAATCAATTCATCTAATCTCGAAATCACAAGATCAGTGTGTTGGTGCTCTGCGAGATGTGCATTCGCATCGTTGATTAGCAGAACCGTAGCAGCACCAGCCTTATGTCCTGCTGTCATGTCGTCAATACTATCACCAACCATAATCAATCGACTTCCACCATCCTCCAAACCCCAAGACTTGGCAATGTGCAGAATACCTGCAGGATCAGGCTTGGGAGGCCGAAATTCTCTCGTCATGACGGGTTCAAACTTGTAGCCCACCAGGAACTTGCCAAGTAGATGTTGGACTGGAGCGTTGAAGTTGCGCGTCAGGAGGGCCTTTTGCAAGCCGCGCGATTGTAGATAGTCCATCAATGGCAGAAGGCCAGCTTGTGGTCGTTGGATGACCATGGCACGTCGTTCGATCGCTTTGATCTTTTCATGAGCCTCCTCTTGAGCTTCAACAGTCGGTAGAGCGTAGATATGATCAAGAATGTCGACGGTTTTAGGAATGTCCAGTGCCGCGCGCATCTCTCTAAACATATAGTTTTGCGGCTCACCTGTAGTGAAGACCTTCGTCAGCTGATTGTTTGAAAAGAGAGGACGAAGGGTATGGAACAAAAGCTCAGCACGAACATAATGTTCCATCTACATCAAAAATGATACCCTGAAGCTGCGGTATAGTGTCATGCGCTTCTGATGTAGCTTTGTCTGGATCCAACGGTGCGAATCTCCGCGGCCCTTCGCAACTTTTCTTTACACTGTCCATTGCGATCGTATGCTGTTTCCTGTATGATTGCGAATATTGTAGACTTGAATGTGGAGAACATCTGAACCGAAATTTGTGACCAAAGGATGATAGCATGTGAAACAAAATATCAAGAGAACCGTCGTTGGTGTGAATGCAAAACGGATGTCGGCGTTTCTTGGGTTGATTCCATCGTAACCGCGCATAGAATCATCAATTAGAAACACAACAACTACGCTAGAAACAATTGCATGTTAATAAGAGATGGAGATTGCTCTGTGCAATAGTTACTACTAAGTAGCTTGCGCCTATATCGTATTCTCGTACTCCGTACAATGCATCTGAACCCTGTTCGAACTTTCAACTGGCTCTCTTTTATCCAGAGCATGTCTCAACTCATTATTCGACCTTGTCAGTGATAAATCTGTCAAACACCATTGGTGTACTAATCCCTTGACCGAAAAAGACTCTGGCCACCCATGAGAATCATTAAGCAAATACATCCACAACGCCAGTCCAATCTTGTCTAGATCTTGCCTCCCAGTAGTTATCTTTTCCGCTCTTTAATCTCCAGATCTCCTCGTCACCTTCAGTACCGGCTTTGACAAACCACCTGGGCGTCCATACGTCACTGTGATCTTCCATGACCTTTCTTCTAGCCCGTTGCCTCTCTTCCAACCTCGCCTTTAGGGCCTCAGCTCGATCTACTTCTCCATCCTCCAATGCTCGTTGATCAGGCCTCAACCGACTGTCCGTGGGTGGCAATTTGCCATCTTCTATCTCTGTGATTTCGTTGAGGCTTGCTGCGAAGGATGTAAATCCATATCGCTGAGATGCATTGTCCACAAGGTTACCAACAGTCCAAATCATTTTTCCTGTGTCTGAGCCGTTATCCGTAATATTAAGATGGCTGGTCCATTTGCCGGTCAATCCCACTGACTGCATAGTTCCTTGGTTGTCGAAGACCTGTACTGAAACCTCTTCACTCCTACCAGCAAACATGCCTCCGGCTTTGAAGGTAATGACGGCAGAGGTTCCACTCGTTTCGTTGACTACCGTCATGGTACTCACTGGTTCCACGTACTTCTCACCTGCGATGACATTTCGCAGGAAGCTAGTAGCTTGGGTCCAGCTGTAGAGTTCGGCAGTGGGATGGAGGAATATGCGCACACGACCGTCAGTGTTGAGTTCGGCACTCTTGCCCCAGAACTTCTGTACGGGCATGGGCGCTTGAAGGAATGTCCAATCCTTTGATTCGGCTTGGCAGGCCAATCGCACAGGTCGGTGCAACACCTTTTCCGCAATAAGACGAAAGCCTCTGTCTTCGCGAACTAATTCAAATGTTTCACCGAGCATTGGATTAAATGGCTTTCGGATAGCGCGTTCCTTTACTCTCCCTGAAGAGAAGCTAGATATGGCAAAGGCGGCGATGTAAAGGATGCGTTCGGTAGAGTCCGAATTGGTAGATGCAGTGTCAAGAAGAGACGAATACTCTAGCTGTTCGGTGGCACGCTGAAGAAGAGAAGTGGGTTCATTAGAGGACACGGGCATAGCAATCGTTGATAAGTCTTTGCCGACGTTTTTGCGAAGAAAGCTTATGAGGCTAGGAGGTGGAACTTTCGGAGGTGGTACGTTGCGTCGTCTAGATACTCGTTCGAGTGGGAGTGGGAGTAGGTTCTTAGGTCTACCTGGGAAGAGCGATGTCTGGCCTTCACGAGGCTTGCGGTGTAGAGAGCCAGGACTCTCAAACTCGTAGTCAGAAGAGTCACTGCCCGAAGCAATTGACTCAAAGTCCTCCCTTGAAGAGGTTTCGTCGTATGTGTGGAGAGTAAGGATTTGAGATTTCGAAGTTTCTCCATCTCGAGCGTCAAAAAACTCATCGGAAGAGACGGAGCCAGTGCTCTGACGACGTGCTTGATTCGTTGGTCGGTAAGCAAGACGGTAAGCTTTAGATTCCGAGAGAAGAGTAGCGAATTCGGTGACAATTTGGTCGAGATCTCGCATTATGGCGACACAGTGATCATGAACACCATGCTCTTGTGAGTCGAGATGAGAAGTCTGACTAGGTTTCTTCTGCAAGGGTACGGAACCATTTGGTGTTGAAGTTGAAGCAACGCTTGAAGGCACTGCAAGCTGAGCAGATACGCTTCTTCTGAATAAGCCTGCTGGGCTGACATTTTGGCTACTGGTTTTCCGTTTCCAGAACTTGCTTGGACGATCTCCACTCCGGTCGTCCTCTTTGAAATACTCGAGCGAGGAAGCGTCAGATAGAACAGGAGATCCAACCGGAGTGCCATTGAGGCCTTGAAAACTTGCATGTGACGAAGATGGAGGCAGTGGATATTTTGGGTCTGTGTCATGAGCTAGCCGACGGACAGCATCTCTAACACCGGAGACGTGGCTGAGGAGAGATTCAACTCGTTCCCAATGACCGTTTTCAGTTGCATCTGGCTGATGTTGTTCGGTTGAAGATCCAGCTACTGGGAGAGCTGACAACGATATTGATCTGTTTGATGCAGCTTGAGAAGCTCGTTCAAGGGCATCTGTCCATCCAGAGAAATCCTTGACATTCAGAGCCTTTAAATGCCACAACTCCGCACCAGAGTCGATAGTGATCTCTCTCGACTTCGGATTGGTGCTTATCACTGCCAGTGAAAGAGGGATGGAGCCACGTAAGGCAGACGACTGACGATTTCGATAGTACGAAAGAGTGGATGAGGTGAAGTCTAATGAGAAGAATCGTTTAGCCATATTTCGATGTTTTCTTCTCTTCTTGAGCAGGATTCCAGTGTAGAATGAGGATCCACCAAAGCTCTTGCTTTCCGTACCATGATCAGATCTTGGACGAGGGTCAGATATTACTGTCTTCAACGCAGTAGTTGCATCCGTAGGTAGCGATTCATGGGACGGAACCGCAGTAAGGGCAGGGCTCGCTTGAGTGCTTGAGGATGTCGTAGATGAAGCCTGTGAGAAATGTAGGTGATGGCCAGATTTCGGTGGAGAGGCGGTGATGTAAGTCATCAACACAAAGTTTGCCGTCTTGGACAACTGTTTGGAGAAAGTATTGTCAAATACCAGACCATACATGCCTCCTTCACCTTCCGGGACATCGTATTTGCCAATCGACACTTTATCGCCTTCACACTTGCCGGCCCATGCTACACATTTCAAACCTATGCTCTCCAACTTTTGCCTCAAGACACTACTGTCATTCTTGTTTGTATTGGCCTTGGGTTTCGACTTTGTCAAAGGGTCGTCTAGTGGAGTCACCGGAGTGGGAGGGAGATCGACGGAGGGAACTGGAGGGAGGTTGGATAGCGAGAGACTTGCGGATCCGCCTGGGTGCTTGAAGAGACCGAAGTTGAGTGACTTCCTGTGTGGTTGTAAACTCCACGCAATAGTATGGCCGCCGGAGACTTGGATCCACCGAACCAGGTACGACTAGATGGCAATCTGTTCAGCGAAACAAACACTCTGCTGAAGGGCAAGTTGGATTACTCACTCTACTGTGGATTTCTAGCTGTTCAATTCCAGCCATGCTTATTGTTTACTTTCGGCTACGTGGAGTCCGGAGCCGGCGGATTGAAGCCTTGTGGTAAGGAAAGGCAATGAAGATGGACGAGCAACAAGCGCCACATGAGTGCGAGCGATGGATATAAATCGGAGAAGAGCAATAGCGAGGAATGCTGCGGAATGGCTGAACAACTGCGACTGCGCCGAGTCCGAAAAGCCGTTGAATGTTTTGTCGTAGGTGGTGATGGTCCGTCCGGCGCCGAAGCGTAAGTGGTGAGAGAAAACGCCACGGAAAGACAACCACTACATTCGCCGTCTCGCTATTTTGAAGACACCGAAATGCGCGACGAACTGGCAAACTCGTTAATGAGTAGTTTATCTATACGTCTTCGAGACAGCAAAGTGTGCAAGTTCTCAGCTGCACATGTCGACCTTGCTGTTGTTCCAGAACCGACGAATCCCATCTTCAATGTCTGAAATGTGATCAACTACAACCCCGGCACATGGTCTCTTGTTCTGTCCACCATTCAAACGTGCCAAAGTCAAAGTTTCTTGGAAATATCGTATTCAGAATCACTTTCTGTGCATTTAGGCATCTACTCAGCCGAGGCGGATTGCGTTCCAGCCGGTCAGGATTAGGCATTAGCTTTCTACTCTGTTCACTAAGCTGACTTTCCTCCCTGAGCATGGTACGTGGGAGCCTCCATCCTCGCTATCCGGCTCAGAGCAGGACGTAAAGAGCCTCTGCTGCTAAGTATGTAAGGCATTCAGGTTTTACCTTCTTTCAGTACGCTCATAGCAATGACTTTCGGGAAAGAGCACGGAGTGTGCTGTGAAGCGGTCCCAATTCCAAGCTGGCCTATACGATAAAACTAAGTGTCCAAGTCCAAATGGAAGCTCGTCATTCAAAGTTTTGATAGCATCATCACTCTGGTGGAAAGAAGGCACGTTGTACATTCTCTATTCGGTGCTGACTTGTCCACGCCCACTTACTTCGCTCCACGACGATCGACTGCCAACTCCATTCAAGAAGCATGCAAGGTCTCAACAACAGGTATGTAGCCCACAGGATATTTGCAAGCTGGCTTCTTCAAGCATAACCGTCTTGAGGATCTATGTCTGGTTCCGCACCCGCCGCGTCGTTGCGTAAGATCCAAACTCAAGACGCGCACAGCGATGCAAGTACCCATAAAAGAGCCAGCTCATGACGGTCAAGCGAAATGCCATCTTGGATCGAACCCGGCTATTCCATAAAGCGATTCAGGTTTAGGTGTATCACTCGCTTGACCCCGTTCCGTTTACAGTCACAACGCTATGCTGCTAGGCGCTTCGATTTCATGTCATCCTCGAACTCTTCCAACGTCCAACTCCATAGCTCACCTCTAGATCCTTGAGTTGTCACCCTAGCCGCCAACTCGCGTGGCACTGCAAGATCCCTTTCCTGTACTACTACCAGGTACATGCTCGGGCCACATGGCCATATGGCAGTCCGTAGTATTCGGCTGACCGCAGTAACGGAATATTTGTAGTATGTGCGTTATTTGGTCGTACTCTACTCTTTGTCGCTGCATGCCAGCTGTCTCCATCTTACTCTTACTTTTCCAGCGTCAAAGCATCTCTGAAAATGTTCACTTCAACGTCATCCCTTGAGTTGATGGAAAGCGAAATCAGATGAGGTCGCATTCACCGTATTACACAGCATTATCCTAGGTTGTACAGCCCAAAAGTTTTGCTCTGATTGAATTCGGAACAGATCTATTCTGTAAATGGTTGACAATCAAATCCCTGCCCTTTTCCCTGTCTTTACCGCTGTCTCCCCAACCTCAGTCCATTCACAATATCTTCGACACATCAAATGTTTCCTTGACAATTTTCTCGGCATCTCACATTAGCTTCTCCAAATACTTCCTCTTTTACTTTCAAACTCAGAAAGGCCTTCGAACCAGGTGGAAAGGGAGGGTTTATAGCTGAGCATAAATCTGTGCCGCGTCCTGCATGTAAGCTTGGTGACTATACCACTTTTTGGGAATTCTGCCTTTGTACCGTGCAAGCCGTGGTAACTGCTCGTTGACTTGGCTTCATATCTTCTGCAAAAGAGCAATGTCATTCTACCGACTAGTATCGACGATTCTCTGTTCCCTAGTATTCTTTTGCAGCGTCCTCGATGGTCAACCTCAAACATGTCCATCGTGGTCAGGTTGGCCAACCATTGACTATTTATTTGTTTTGTACGTTACATCCTACGATTCGGACTATAATATTCTTATCACAATATACCAGTGGCGATTCATACTCGACTACAGGTTTCAACGGCACCACAGGCCTTGAGCCGAGTATGAGCAATCCACTTGGAAATCCATCTTACCCAGGCTACACTTCATCGAATGGCCCGAACTGGGTCGACTATCTTACAACAGTATTCAATGAAAGTCTACTCGAAACATACAATTTTGCCTATGGCGGTGCAACCTTGGATTCTGACCTCGTGCAACCTTACCTACCTTCCGTTCGCTCCGTGAAGCAGCAAGTACAAGACGAATTCCTCCCTACTTACGGAAGTAGTCCATTTACACCATGGATGTCTAACAATACTCTATTCGCATTCTTCGTAGGCATCAACGACGTTGGTAACTCATACTGTCAGCCAAACGAGTCCGACATTCAGACGAGGATCTTTCAAGAATATGCAAGACTAGTCGATAGTGTTTATGCCGCTGGAGGCCGAAAATTCCTCTTCTTGAATGTTCCACCGATACAATTCGCTCCTCAGACATCGATTCACGGCGCAATAGTACAGAAGCAGGAACAACGCGCCATAATCGATTGGAATTCCCGACTGGCTGAGTTGGCGGTTGGCATGGTAAACGATTATCCAGATGTCACAACCTTGACCTTCGACACCTATGCGTTATTCAGTACCGTACTCCGGGATCCCACTTTCTTTCCACAAACGGCACAGTACAAGAACACAACGGGGTATTGCGCAGAGTACATGAACGGAACACCCACCGAGACGTATTTGGACCCAACTTGTGGTATCCCAGTTAATGAATACTTCTGGCTGAACACTTTACACCCTACATACCCAATGCACAAGGTGGTAGCACAGCAGATTGCCCTCATATTGAACAATCCAGTTGCTGCGGGATGTAGCTTGTAACTACATAGTATCGAATGGCGTTGAGCATCTAAAAACGGCATACCAACGGAATGAAATTGGTTCAATGGAAGTTGTATTACTGCACGACGCTCTTAATATTTAATTTCCAAAAACACAATGTCACTGCATTTCTACTGTTTCCGGTGTCGTGTGCAGGATTTCTCATGCTGAAATACCATCCGATGTTCTAAGAACAATTACCGTATTCAGAACCGGTATCGGACTGACCTGTAATCGTGTTGGTGCCCAGAGAATTCGTTACGCCTCCTTACTCTTGAATTGATTTTCAACGCGTAAACGGGAATGTAAATTCAACTTCGAGTCTTCTTCAGCATGCCTAAAGGCTTTCCAGATTTTGTTATTATTATCGGTGCTGGAGCATTCGGACTATCCACCGCTTTGGCAATCAACTGTCGGTATCCTTCAACCAACATCACCATTCAGGATCACAACTACCTACACAATACTTGCTTCGAACTCATAGTTGAGGCCGTTTCGCCACCAGTTCTTGGAATTCTTGTTGAAGTCCAGGTTTCATAAATCCTAACTTACCCATACTCGAGTTGACCTTGCTCTCCCACGACCACTTCTCAACTAACCTACTCTCGAGCTGTCCGGTAAGCGAATCCACGACGAATTCATCTAACAACGGAAGGAACTTCCAACCATGCAATGAACCGCCAGTCGCCAAGTGAAGATTACCGTACTTTGGATGGGGACAGATCAGAAAGTCACCATTCGTGGTCTGCTCAAGCCTAATGAATTGAATATTAGCGATCATCTTTTTAATCACAAGCTTGTATTGACTGTATGACAACGGAGACAAACCAACAAAACCTTATATTCTCAAAAGGCCTGTCAGCCAGGGGCGGAAATATCTCTTTCAACTCATCACGGAACGATTGTTCAATTTCGGTAGAAATCCACTGCAACGGATCATCTACTTTTGTCTTTGGATATGAAACGCGGTAAGTCTTGGCAGGATCATCTGGGTCTTTGAGTGTGGTTGTATTTTGTACACCAGCTAACCGTCGAAGTATCTTCAAAAGACCTCCAATTGGAGTGAAGAGATTGAACCCGGTAGACAAGTTTGTATGACAAGCAATGTCTTTGTACTGCTCGTACTCCTCGGGTATGAGCCTGATATAGGCGATTGGAACAGCATTAGCTTCCATCTGTTGGTCAAGCCGTACTAGAAGGCTGGACCATGCTCCTGTTGCTAGAATCGTACTGTCGGCACGCAAAGGAAGTCCATTCTCCAACACCACGCCTTTAACAGAGGCTCGATTGCGGTTATACCAGAGCCGATCAACCGGCTTACCGAGAATGAAGGTAATGTTTGACTTTGTTCTGCATCGACCGTAGTAGACTTTGATCATAGCCCCTGCGTTGACTGTAGCGCAACGCTTGCTAGAGTATCCTTTGACCCACCTCCTTACGCGACCCAGATTGGACTCTTCGATTGGCCAAGCATTGTTTCCATGTAGATCATGGAAAACTTCTTCGTGAGACTTCAATTCATTCCACATGGACGACGGCTGTTCGTTCTTGACTTTATTGAATATCTGATTCCATACCTCGTCGAATTCGTCCGGTTTACCATCTGTACAGAATGTAAAACAACGTTGGAAGTAGTGTTTTTGCAATTCTACATCTTTTTCGATCAAAGTTTGGGCCTTGACTGCCAGCTTTTCATAGTCTTCGTCAACGTAGTCTACTCTACCCACAATGCTTAGTTTCAGAGTATTGTGTCGCATCAAGCCGCAGTCTAAACCAACCTGGATGAATAATTCTGCTCGTATCAACACTTGTTCCATCAATGACCGGAGGAGTTTGGCGATCAATAATAGTTGAACTTTAATGGACGTATTTGGCTGGTCTTGTGAAAGGGACAAACGAGAAGGGAGCGTGGATTGGAGTACGGTAATTGATCTGCAAACACGAAGTCATGTGAGAGCGTGGAAGTGGGATCCGTCTTGACGTCGAGGATCCCACGTACTTCGACTCCGACCTCTATACCTCCTCCTCTCAAGTCCCACAAAAGCCATGAGAGTAGAATCGTTCTCCCATGTTTCGAAATCCTCGGGAGAACGCATACCTACCTAAAGGCGAGAAAATACCCTACTCGATCGGTCGTTCTCCCTCCCCACCTTCATCTCTACCATCCGGACATGGTACCGAACGAAGCCCTCCAGCCGTTGAGTCGAGCGTTGCAAAGGGAAAGAACATGGCGATCAAGTCTACACCATCTAAATCGAATCCTGCTATGCAGAACAGAAACAGCGTAAAGAAAAATGTGCAGTCAGCTACTGGCAAGTCGAAAGTACTGCCTAATCAAACCATCACCAGCTTTTTTCAAAAAGCTGCTCAGCCGGAAGATGCCCTTTTCTTTGGTAACAACTCAAACAAAGTCGACCGGTGTAATACGGCGGAAGAACAAGACGAGTCGACCGATGAATTGTATGAAGATGTCGATCGCTTTCATGAGAATGGTGGGTCTGTCAAGAGACGGAAAACTGCAGATGCTGTTCGTTGTGAAGTAGGATTTGAAACCGCCAAGGGATATAGTCTCTCTAAACCTGATGTTTTGATTCTCGATACAACGGATGAGGCGCCATCCAAAGGAGATAAGACCATCACATCGAAGAGAGTCGGTCCATTCTTGGAAGAGTCCGAAAGTGAAGATGAAGGCCCTCGACCTCAGCGATCTGTTGAAATGCTTCAAAGTACCAATTTGGCTCCGAGCAGAGATATTCTGCATGATGAACAGCTGGAGCCCAAAAATGAAGCATATGACGAGTTTGCTGAGACATCCAGAACACTTATTCGCGAGTCAAATAATGGTGAAGGCGCAGATTTTGAGGGGTTTGAAAACATTGAAGATTTTGAAGAGGGTCCGGAAGAAGGTGAAGAATACCAAGAGCGACGGTGGATCGAACAGCAAGCTCAACTTGAGATGGAAGATGGCATCCTCAACAGCGATATTATCGATCCTACTATCGAAGGCTTGGAAGATGTTGACATGAAAGAGGAGGACTTTGATGAACCAATGGAAACGCCGCCTACAGAGGATGTATCGGCACTATCATGCCCAATATGTAATGTCAGCCTGTATGGTGTATCCGACAGCGATACTTCAATCCATGTCAACAACTGTCTTGATGGAAATCCATCACCACTCCCTGAAATGAAGCCAACGATTATGACACCAATTACAAGCGGTGCGGCAAAGCTTCGAAGACCTACTCGACCTGCCAAACCCGGTCAACACAATCCTTTCTCCCTGACACCTTCGACCGCCGATCCAAAGTCTGCCTTTGCTAGACTGATGACGAACCATGCCGAAGATATGGCTTGGAAGACTGCTGCGGCATCAGAGGTCGCTTCCCGTGGAAAACCGGCCTATCAGCGAACTTGCCCATTCTACAAGATCTTACCCGGGTTTTCAATCTGTGTTGATGCATTTCGATACGGCGCAGTCGAGGGATGTCAAGCATACTTCCTATCGCACTTTCATAGCGATCATTATATCGGGTTAACTTCTAACTGGTCTCATGGTCCAATATATTGCAGCAAAGTCACGGCGAACCTTATTCGGAGCCAACTCAGAGTTGAATCGAAATTTGTTATCGATCTCGAATTTGAAGAGGAGCGCGAAGTTCCAGGAACGAGCGGTGTCAAGGTTACAATGATACCTGCCAATCATTGTCCAGGGAGCTCGCTCTTCCTATTCGAGAAGACGATAGGTAAAACGAAGAAAAGGGTCCTGCACTGCGGCGACTTTCGAGCTTGTCGAACACACGTTGAGCATCCACTTCTTCGACCAGATGTTCGAGATGTGATAAGTGGCAAGACTAGAGAACAGAAGATCGATGTCTGTTATCTCGATACAACATACCTGAATCCGAAATATGCCTTTCCTACACAGGAAGATGTGATCAATGCCTGTGCGGACATGTGTATCAGCCTCAATCCATCGGTCGAGGGCAAAGATGATGGATGGGAGACGATGAAACGCGAACGCGCAGGAGCAGGAATGGTACAGTTCCTAGAGAATAGCGGCAAATCTGTACCGCAAGAAGGCAGCAACGGGACCGCCGCTACACCTCGAGGTAAACTTCTTGTTGTTGTCGGCACCTACAGCATCGGCAAGGAACGCATGTGCTTGGGCATCGCGAAGGCACTAGACAGCAAGATCTACGCGCCAGCATCAAAGCAACGCATCGTGGCATGTCTTGAGGATGCAGAGCTGTCAGCACGAATGACGAACGACCCACGTCAAGCTCAAGTTCACATGACACCGCTATTCGAGATCCGGGCCGACACGCTCGAGGATTACTTGCGCGACTTCAGCGACACATTCTCGCGTGCCGTCGGCTTTCGTCCCACTGGCTGGAATTATCGTCCTCCGAACTCACGATTCGTCGAAGCTCCCGCCGTGCAGACGGTGCTGTATGGCAAGAATTGGAAAAGCGGTTATACGATGAAGGAGTTGGTGCCACAGCGAGGAAGTACCAAGAAAGCTTCTTGCTTTGGCGTACCGTACAGTGAGCATAGCAGTTTTCGGGAGTTAACCATGTTTTGCTGTGCATTGAGGATTGAGAAGATCATTCCAACTGTCAATGTGGGTAGTGCAAAGAGCAGAGAGCGTATGAGGGCCTGGGTTGAGCGATGGGCGATAGAGCGAAAGAAGAGTGGATTATTCAAGTCGGAGCATTTCTGACAATGGTTACCTTAGCCCACAAGTTCGGATATTCTGTAACTGGAAATTATGGCTGCAAATTTGAACCGTTGTTTGCTATCTCAGAGTGCTAGTATACATACAACCTCGCCAGGCCTTCATCCAGTCCTAGCAGGTGTCCACATGTTTTTGGCGTTCGATATCTTCGTCTTTGCTCCACCAACAAGAGATCAACCTAGGAAAATGGATTGAATACCTTCAAATCGCCAGGCCAGGAAGAACTTAAATAACGCTCTTCCCTCATATCGCCGATAAAATGCCTCCAAACTCCGTAATTTTTGCATGACAATATCAGCCGGGTATCTTCCATAGTGTATGCCTTCGCTCAAAACGGTTCACCATCTTCCCGTCCCCAGACTTTGACCGTCTTATCCATGCTGCAGCTAGCAATCCACCGACCGTCATTGCTCATGTCAACTCCAGTAACGGTCCTATGGTGTGCACGAAGCATGGTAACCGCTCGCCAATCATCAGCGCTCCAGATACCGATGTTGCTATCCATGCCACCGGTGACAAACAATGTACCAGACTTCTTCGGAACAAAACCATCTTCATCACTGGTCGGTAGATCGGCAACGCAGGGTCCATCGGTGCCTTTGAACCAGCGAATATCACCGACACCGTTGGAGTGTGCGCCTATAGATGCAACTTCCTTGACGGCTCGCACATCCCAGACTTTGACGTAGCCGTCTGCAGAGCCCGACAGAACGCGGTGGCCATCAGGACCCCATTCCAGCGCGTACATGTGGTCAATGTGACTGTCGAGGTACATGATGATCTTGCCGGAGCGAATGTCAAAGATGCGACCGATTGTGTCGTAGCCGCCTGACGCCAGCAGCGAGCCATCGGCGTTCCACGACACGGTATGGCACGCATCGCTATGGCATTCCTGGATCAGCAGTTCCTTCTGCGTCGTTACGTCCCAGAGTCGCCAGGTGGTGTCGTGGCTTGCCGATGCAAGGTAACGGCCAGACGGATGGAAATCGAGGTGAGCGACTCGACCGTCGTGGGCTTTTGGGCCTTCTTCGCTGTGCAATTCGGCGATAGGATCCTCGCTGGTGCTGGTCCAGAGGAAGATATTACCATTGCCGTCTCCAGATGCCAGATGTAGACCGGTTGGGTTATCTAGAGCCGTCACGTCCGGGACCCAAGAAAGCCCGCTGACTACCTCGCCATTTCCGCGAAACCGATGTGTTTGATTGAGGCTTGGAACTTCGAAGACTTTCAAGTCGCCTCCCCATGACCCTGTGGTGACTAATTTGCTGTCCGGAGAGAAACGAACGGTAACCAGAGAACGTTCAGAAGCCTGTTGTGATGCCCAGAGATCAATACTGCGGACGTGGTCTACAATCTCCTTCCGCAATTCGATTTGTCGACGCGGTTCAATCTTTGATTCAGCGGTTTGATATTCATGTCTTTTTTGCGCGCGCGAAATACTGTATCGTGTGATATCCTTTCTTGCCTCCAAGAGGCGCTCGCCTGCGTGGTAGGAAGTCTCTTGCTCTGGCTCCTTCTTTTCGACATCTTTCATAGGCACATCTTCAATTTCACCAGCTTCTTGGAGACCGAAAAGAACCGATCGCAGCCGATCTCGTCGCAAAGCTTTGTCTTCGCCAAAAAGGATAATAGGATGTCCCAGGGATCGCAGGCGAGCGCGGACTCGTTTATCGTCGGTGGGTACATTGATGGCGGCTTCGGCACGCTTGCGTTCGAACTGTGCATACAGCGCTTCTTGGGCTTCGGTATTGACAGTAGTAGCTATGGGCATGTCAATTATCAACGTCTCCAGAGTACTAACAGGAGGAGGGCCTACGGATGTCTGCGGGGGAGACGCCATTTGGTTGTGGACTGTGACTCTTCTTCCTTCGTGGTCGAACCTAGTCAAAATCCAGTATCAGCCAATGGATTCTAAGTGTCTTTTTATATTCATTCAAGGTTTCTGGCAAAGGAGCTGTAAAAAGCGAAGTGTAGGATTTGTGGTAGACAGTAAAGCTAGATGCTAAGGAAACGTACGTTTCGTGCTTCGTCATCGTCTTCCTCAACGTAAGCCCTGCGAGAAGTCATACTACGCCGTGGATTTAATATCACAAAGAAGCAGAAATATGGAGGAGAGGATTTTGCTGCGAGAAAGAAGTGTTGTAGTGGTGGAGGAAGGCAGAAAATAAATATTTTGGAGTCTCGACCAATGACGCGCGAAGTTCACATTCAAATATCAACCTCAAATCACAACATCAACCAACTCATCCTTTGCCCGGTATCTAATCCATATATTCCCATTGCTCTCATATATTTATCGCTTACTCTACTTCCCTTGTTACTGCAATCATGTGTATATTACCGTTACCCGATCTTTAACCATCATAAGATGGCACCCTCCCAACAACTTTTCGCTCACCTCGCAGCACTCTCGCGAATACATTGCGCCAGCATTCTACCACCTCCGAGCCTCCTAAGATGTGGGAAGCTTCTTTCAGCAGTTGTAAGTTGTATTCGATGCTGTCCAGAACTGTTTTGTCCTTCCTCTACCCGAATTGTGGTCTTCCAGTCTCTCCAATACTTCTCAGCTACCTTCGAGCGGAGCTAACAATCGCTGTTACCCTGGTATCTTAAGTTGTTTTAACTATTTTGATGTGTTCCAAATAAGCAATATTGCCTGGTCGTAATCATGCTTCATTTCTAAGAATTGGATATACATATCTGCGCTACTTGAGATTTTGCTGACCAAGTCTGTAGTCCACCACAGTTAGAGTTCGCTCCTTTTCCTCTTCTCGACAGCTATGGTCTGAAGATCCAAGCTCTAAACCATTCTCCTATGCTATCTCCGCCTCATTTTCTGCAAAGCACAAAGCTTGGGACTCCAAGAATACTCTCTACGTCCATGATTCACACAATAGCTCCGCTTTAGCTATAACGGAAAAGAACTGGAACCAACGGCAAAAGATAAGGCCTCAGTCAGGTCAAGATGCGTTCTTTGTTGCAAATATCGGGACCTTTTCTGATCAGAACGGCATTGCATTCGGTGTAGTGGATGGTGTCGGTGGTCCGTAACTCCATTTCCGAACCTCTCTCGCCATTTCACTAACAAATACTTCCAGGATGGGAATCCTCTGGCGTTGATCCAGCAGACTTCGCGCACTCTCTCTGCGAATACATGGCACAAGCCTCAACCGACTACCCGGAGTCCTTCGGTGGCTCATCCAACGCACCGCATCCACTCCGACCACTTCAACTGCTGGAACTCGGCTACGAATCGGTGTTGTCGGACGCGCGCATCACCGCAGGTGGCAGCACAGCATGCATCGGCGTGGCATCACCATCAGGGGTGCTGGAGGTGGCGAACCTGGGCGACAGCGGGTACGCGCAGGTGTCGCCGTTCCGGCTGCAGGCGGTGTCGGCGGCGCAGACGCACGCCTTCAACACGCCGTTCCAGCTGTCCAAGGTGCCGCGGCGCATGGCCGAGCAGGCGCAGCTGTTCGGCGGCGTGCCGTTGCAGGACTACCCGGCTGATTCCGCTCTGTCGACGCTGCGCCTGTGCCATGGCGACGTGGTGGTGTTCGCCAGCGACGGCGTCTGGGATAACTTGTCGCCCGCCGACATCCTGCAGACGACGTGCCGCGTTATGGTCGGTATGGAAGGGTGGGTGCGCTCAAAGTCAGGTGAGGTTGGCATTGCAACCGACTTTGCGGCTCTGGCATTGCGACCATCTGAAGGGAAAACGTTGGGTTTGAGTGCCGTGCTTGCCAGTACTATTGCGAAAGAGGCGAAAGAGGCAAGCTTGGATGATCGCAGGGATGGTCCATTTGCGAAGGAGGTGCAAAGGCTCTTTCCAAAGGAGCATTGGAGAGGTGGTAAAGCGGATGACGTTTGCGCCGTGGTGATCGTGGCGTGTCAGGAATAGGCAGGCTCGGTTGAGTTGCTGTTTTCGATAGACTCGATTTGGCGTTTTGCATTGCTTGGGAGCATTCATCGTAAAATGGCGTAGATAGGACTCTAAGGTCTTCGCGGACTTGATGCATGCGTCGGAGCGGCTGCGTTTTGTCTCTTACCTAAACATGAGTCGGATGGTGTTACTGGCAATAAAATTTATTTCTATGAACAACTCATCAATCAAAAGAACGGGCAGTTACGAGTTTGGAAATCAGTCTCGATACGTAGAAATCGATTCATATGGAGATATCGTTTCTACAGTTCAATATGTAGCCATTCCCGAACCCATGCAAATGAAAAAGCTCAAAGCAAACCCCATTCCACTTTCTACTTCAATGGGATAAATCTTGAAGAGTGAGTGGCACCAATACCAGGTCGACCATGCTTGACTGGTCTGTATGTGATGGCGAACTCTCCGAGATAATGGCCGACCATTTCGGGCTTGATTTCAACCTGAGAAAACTCCTTGCCTTGGTAGATACCAATGACACTGCCAATCATCTCCGGTACCACAATCATATCCCGCAGGTGTGTCTTGACGAGGTCGGGCTTCTCGTTCGGTTTGGCTTCTTGCTTCGCTTTGCGCAGCTTCTTGATCAGACCCATGGGCTTTCGCTTGAGACCACGGTTGAACCGACGCCGGGCGCGAGCGTGAACGACATCTCGCAGTTGTTCGGAGGACAGGTCAAGGAGTTGGTCGAGATCGATGCCACGGTAAGAGAATTTGCGGAAGGCTCTCTTCTTCTTCAGTTCTATCGAGCAATCGTTAGCAACAGTCACTAGCCAATGAGGAAATCTTTGCATCAGTTCAAGGCTCGTAAGCGGAGGTAAAACGAAATTATGGTATCGAAGGGTTCTGAAGGTGAGTGGTAGTAACGTACCAGCAGCTTCTTCGGCATTCTAGGTTGTTGTCAGTAGATGGTCAGATACGATTGTGAGGAATGGTGAAGACTTACGTATTCTTCGTCAGCCATGATTGCGAGCTATGAGAGAGTCACGGAGTGGATGTACTCTAGCTGTCTCGATGATGATGGAGAGTGTCGTTGGGGATTTGAGAGTGTCGTTGGTAATGTTGTTCGAACTTGGATTGTGGAGGTTGAATTTGCTAAGCGAGCCAAGGCCATAAGGCGTAAATTTCTTGGATGCCGCCGAAATGCGCTGATTTTCACATATCAGTTCTCCTGATTGGAAGTAATGATCTCAAATTTGAATTGGAATGGAAGTTTAATGTCGTACAGAGTGAAACAGATGCCGCTTGGAATTGTTAATGCCATCTGTGGCTGAAATATTTACGGGCTCACGTATCTCGATCGCTAGAAAAAAAAAAGCTGGATTTGCTCAGGTAAACTGAATTCTCTGTAGCTATGTAGCCTTTCAATTGACTACCAATATAAACGACCTGATGGCAGGTTGACTTCCGTTTTTGGCGGTTTGTGACGCTCTTTTCAGCGGTAAATCTGCCCATACAATACGCCGACTGAATGCCTGGCTATTGGCTGCCGCTACTCTACCACAACAGGCCGGGATCCCTTACCACTACGCTGTGCCGCATTGCGCAGCCTCACCTGACGTGCGTCTTCAGTTTCGCCATTTCAACAATTCCTGAAATTCCACTTTTCACCCCCCCTTCTGAATTCGACGGGCACCAAAAATGGCACCAATATTCCAGTGTCTCCGGCATGGCTCGTCCTTCCCTCTCTCCCTCCCTCATCTCTTTAAGAGGCTTCCTTTCCTCTATCCTATCCTCTCCTACCTCAATCCCTTCATCTCTCGTCCTTCGTTGTTACTAGACTTTAGTTCTTCCCGCTCCTTGTACCCTTCGACATCCTACCAGAGGCTTGAATCAGAATGGACTCCCATCTTCCAGACGACTCCTCTTCTTCTCGAGGCTCGGAACAAGACGATGTTTGGTCCGAAGACGAGGAAGGCTACGAGACAGACTTCACAGACCCCACGACGATAGCCGATGCAGCTTGGCTCTTCGCGGATGATGACCGCCCACCAGAATACTACATTCAACTGGCAGAAGACTTTGATGAGACAGAAGACACGAAGGAGGATTACAAACCCAGTACAACCCGCCTCCTCGATCGGATTGAAGAGCAGTGGTTCCTGGAAGTGGACTCGTCTCTCTACTTGCTCTGTAGGGCTAACCGCCTGTAGATACTGCCGGTACACTCGAAAGGACCCCCAGGAGACATACCGAGCCGTACACGCTGGCCTGTTACGCAGCTTTTTCGAGTGGCTGCTGTCTCAGAAAAAAGACAAGCGAGGAAGGAGAAAGCCTGGCTTCAGATACAAGAGTTCTTTGGGCACATGCTGGAAACTTTATCGTCTTGTGTACGAGAGAGCCACTGGCGAAAAGATTGATGGCAAGCTGAACCGCGTCATGCATCGGGTAATCGCCCTCTTTACTCATGGGCGAGGTGGATCATAGCTAATGTTGTATGGCAGGTTCTCCGGAAACTCGCGAAGAAGTTCGGTCTGAAGAGCGAAGGTCGAGAAAAACCTTGCATGTATGTAGAAGATCTTAAGGAAGTGCTGCGGACAAATATACACACCACCCAGAAGCGTTACGCTCATGGTCGGCTCCGCATGGAAATTCAATTATTTCTGCAGATAGCTGGATTTACGGCAAACCGGCCTGGTGCACTCCTCGATCTTTGCTACCGACACATCACAGCTTCCGTGTTACGAGATCAGGGAGGTGGCCCCAATAACTTCCTTCTTGAGTTCACCTTTGAATTCACGAAGGACTACCTCGGTGCGAAAGACATGTGAGTGAAATCATTTCGCGTATCTTGTGACCAACAATTGCTAAGTGCATGCCATAGCAACACCTTTCCAATCCCTGAGGTCGTTTACGATCCATCTCTTGTCTTCAGTCCCCACGTAGTTCTCGCCGGCCTAATGTTTGACGACGAAGCCTTCGCTGCGCCCAACCTACTGTCCCCCGAGCAGCTCAGCATACTGGAAATTGAGCCAGGCTGTAACCAGCTACCGTTACCGCTGAATCCAAAGAAGGGTGACATGCCTGTCTTTCGTAGTATTATCAGGACACTCCACGGCTGGGCAGTCTCTCCGACGAAACCCTTAACATACGCAGTTGTCAGATCGTCCATGCGGAAACTAGGTCAGATTACCGGGTTCAAACAAGTCACGCGGCCGTACGCGCTCCGATATGGCGCTGGTAAGGCCTTCAATGAAAACGGTTAGTATTTCCTCTTTCCTAGGCTAGAGTATGTTAATGCTAAATTTGTCGGACGCGTAGGCAACGTCAGCGACGCCCTACAGAATCTCATGATGCAACACGCCGACATAGAAACATTTCTAAGACACTACCTCCATCGGCGGGTGACGGCGGATACTGCAGCAATTGTCCGAGGCCTAGACCCTCAAGAATCGGTTATGCGTTCTGCGTGTAATATGAGCAGGTGGATTGACCCGAGTCGGCCTTGGGGTCTTACCACGGAGCAGGCCGAATCCGTGAACAACGATCCCATCATACGGTCCCTTGTCCAGCAGCGCGAGAGACTCAATCACCGTCTCAACGGCAGAACTTCGAATCACCTGAAATACCAGACGCTGAATAAGAAGATCGCAAGCGAGAAAGAGCGCCTCAGGGCTGCGCTTCTGGTAGAAATCCAAGAGACGTACGAAATAGAAGGTCCAGTTCGAAGTATTGAGCGGCAACTTGCTGGCGTGAAGATCGATCCGACGCCAAAAGTAGTGTCGTACTTCTCGAATGACACACTTCCGGAGCAGCGACGATTGATTGAAACAATGATACTTGCTCCACCAGGTGCAACACTCGAAGCAGAGCGCCAGCGGCGGAATGACGCAATCAACGCAGTTACGGCGTATTGCAAGATCGAAGAAGGTGACATGTGCGGAGGTCGCAAGCGTTCAGGTGGCCGACCCAAGCGCGTTGTCATCAAGAAGGAGCCTCCGTCGCCAGAAGATGAAGCGCTGAAAGCAGCTATGCTGTCTGTATATATCAAGGACCCAAAGGAGAGGCCCACCGTTTGTTTTATGTGCTTGGGCAACGAGGGTGCACCACTCGGTGTTCGCATCTATTCGTTCAGCTCGCCAAGTGACCTGAGCAAGCATTTCAAGAAGAAGCATTTGAAGAAAGTGGAGGAAGGTGAGGCTCCGGAATGTAAGCTTTGCAATATTCCGCTGGATCACAAGATGCATCTGCAGAATCACGCACTTAGGATTCATGGAACTGTTTCGTGAAGATGTACATATATGACTAGATAATGATTGGAACTAAGCTACTCAGAGTAACGACTCTGCTCCATTGAGATTCATGTTCAAGATCGCATGCCGGTCGAACTGGCCTTTTGACATTTGCGCGTGTACAATGTATTTTCGCTCGGAGAACTGTAATCTGGGAGTTTCCGCATACCAGTTCGGGTACGAGTTGCTTGGAAAAGGTGATCACGTGAAACAATGGACGCTAGCCATACCGGTACAACATTTGTACGGGTACAAGTCTTCAGGAGTGAGGACGGGAAATCTCGCTGTACTGGTATGACAGTCGTACGGGTACAAGTCTTCGAGAGTGAGGACGGGAAATCTCACTGTACTGGTATGACAGTCGTACGGGTACAAGTCTTCAGGAGTTTGGACGGGAAGTCTCGCTGTACTGGTATAACAGTTCTATGGGTACGGAATCTACGGGAAAGCTGGTTTTCTGAATCTCAAATCTCTTCGCCGATCCCACACGGGAAGCTCAGGAAAGTTAGCTTTCTAGATCTCAAATCTCTTCGGCAATCTCGTACGGCATAGCAGAAATACATGTTTCGAGAAAACGGCGCATCCCGCGCGAGAAGCTTAGAAAAGTCACTTTTCTGGATCTCGGATCTCTTTAACGATCCCGTACGGGAATCACAGTATTAGGGTGGTTAGATAGGCAAACTCCAACGACTTGAAACCTGGCAACTCAGAAGGTGTGCCAGCACAGTCAGTTCGTGCCAGCACCTAGTTCGTGCCAGCACCTAGTTCGTGCCAGCACCTAGTTCGTGCCAGCACCCAGTTCGTGCCAGCAACCAGTTCGTGCCAGCACCCAGTTCAGATTCCAGCACCTAGTTTGGTAACGATCTAGAAGTCCACATAAAAGAACTCGAGGGCCGCAGGAAAATTTTTGAAACATGAATGACGTCGGCCATCCCAGCCATCAACGGCATTGCAACCAATAACTCAATCGATGACCCATGCGATGTAGAGGGGTATTTGCTCCCGTCAGACTGTGAGGGCCATGCACTCCGGAGCAATGAAATCGAGGAAAGTGCTGGAGATCTGAGGTTTGCAGGGCATTCTTTCGGGTGGTTTGACCCCGTACGGTTTCGACCGGGTGGGTGGTTAAGATGCGGCGTTGCCATGCTCGGGAGGGAATTCCCGTGCGGTCAATTGACTCGACCGCAATCGAGGGCCTAATGGCTTTTACCGTGAGGGCGGCTCAGCCACTTAGATTTGCACGCCGCAGGGGAAAATCCCACACGGGCAAGCGCTGCACACCCAAAATCGGCCCCTAAGGGCCACAAATGCTCAGCAAATCGTATACCGCGAGGGAAATCCCCCATGCCAAACTTCTTCAACGCATTTTATTTGCCCGTACGGTAAAGACCAGCCGGTCCAGCGTTATAGGTCAGTTTGCAAACCACGCGAGAAATCCCATGAGGAAACGCAATTACATATGAGACGCCGGATTTCCTGCCTTCGCTCTCCTATGAGAGAAACACCTTCAAATTCGTCCAAGATCAGGCGACATTAGACCGGTATTTGTGGCACAAATCTACTTTGCAAGCAAGCGTTGAGCGGTGGAAGGCTTAGTGGTGGAGCCGCATTTGGTTGGGCGTGAATACACGTAGATTGTCTGGCTCCCAGCACGTGTTGCAAGCTCGCCCACTAGCCCAGGCTCGTGCCTGGCTCCGCGGCGTTGCTGTTGAGGTGATCCCTTCGTTGAGCTTGGACCATCAGCACTGTTATAAATAGCTTAGTCCCCAACTCATCCACGTGGTTCCATTCCGGGGCGAATCTGCGAAGGTTTCCAGGAATATTCGTTCCACGATACTTGTTCCCGGAATACTTATTCCAGGAATAGTCATTCCGAGAAGATCTGTCCCTGGAATGACGTCTCAGGCCGACCTCACGTCCTTTGCGAACTATCTTTCCTCATCGCGCCGTATTCTCGCCCTCGTCGGTGCTGGCTTGAGTGCTTCCTCTGGCATACCAACCTTTCGCGGTGCAGGTGGCCTATGGCGCCAGCACAGAACGAAAGAGCTCGCATCTTCATACGCCTTTAACCAGAGTCCGGGTACAGTATGGCAGTTCTATGGCGAGCGGCGGCACTGGGCGCTTACGGCTCGTCCGAATCAAGCGCATTATGCTCTTGCGGAACTGGCTAGAAAGAAGAAAGACTTCATAATGATTACTCAGAACGTGGATGGTAATACTCTTATTACTAGCATAGATCTATGCACTAAAGATCTTTGTAGGACTATCCGAACGAGCTGGACATCCTCTGTCACAACTCTACCGTGTTCACGGCTCACTCTTCAGTATCCGATGTACGTCCTGTGACTACTTCCAACGCGAAAATTTCATCGACCCTATTGTTCCTCCACATGAAAATATTGCTATTTCGGCGCTGCCTCATTGTCCAATATGTCAAAGCGCCCTTCTCCGCCCCGGTGTCGTCTGGTTTGGTGAGAGACTACCTGAAGATGTTACGAATGCCATCGAAACGTGGATATCTACTGGTCCCGTCGACCTCATACTTGTTATCGGTACAAGTTTATCGGCGTTTCCGGCAGCCGAATACGTGGAACTTGCAAGAGCGTGGGAGACAAGAGTTGCAGTCATAAATACGGATAGAGAAGACGAACCGCACGGCGGAATACGCGATGGTGACTGGTTCTTTCACGGCGACGCGGCGGTTATCGTACCGGAGATGTTGAAAAGCATTATCTCTTCTCCTCTACTAACTTCCTTGGATCCGAGTGTCGCGACTGACGATGAAGTGGTTCGCTACTGCTCTTCCGATCCCAGTCGCAAAATCATTCACCACATGCAAGGTGGTGACACTGTCGTCCAGATATCACAGAACGCAGTCGTCAAATTCGGTTACGGCGTCTCTGCAAATGAAGCTAATAATCAACGGATCGCGCACCAGCTAGTCGACCCGACTATTGTTCGTGTTCCCACAGTCTATCGCTTCATTCAAGCTGGAGACATTGGCTACATCGTCATGGAGTTCTTTGACGGTGTAGTAGACGAGTACATTGTAGATTCCATTCGCAGAGAGAAGATAGCGCGTGTTATCGCACACCTGGCAGACATCAAGAGTCGCAAAGTTGGACCTCTTGCTGGTGGCTCCGTTCGTGGCCAACTTTGGACAGAAGACCTAGAATTTACTCCAACAAGTTTGCCTGATGTTGAGAAGTACTACAGCAGGGTCTTGCGTCCGCAGAATCTAGAACTGGATGGTGCTGAAACGGTGCTTTGTCACTTAGATATCGCGGCTCGAAACATTATCTGGCTTCGGGATGACTCTATTGTTCTGCTTGACTGGCAATCGGCTGGATTTTATCCACAGGTATTCGAATACTGCGCTCTACGCGTAAACCAGAGGGCGCCGGGAGACCTAAATTCCTGTTTCTTAGATGCATTTCGATTGACATCTAATGAGAAAGACCAGGCCGAACTTATACTACAAGCGTGGTCAAAGTTCCAGAGATATTACTGGTAAGTAGCACGGCTCCTAATATGGCAATCGCCGTTCTAATATTCAGCCAGTGGGCCCAAACTGAGGCTTACCAAGAGAAAGAGAGCGGAGTAAAGGTAGTGCAGCGTAGACGTGAGAAAATTTGAAATTGGCATTAGAGTACACTAATTCTAGTCTTCATCCCTTTCGGCCCAGGCATCTTCCCACTCTTCTTCCGAGAGAAATTTACCCCGCTTGATCTCAATCAGTCTCGGAGCGAGGGTTCGCGAATACTGGTAAGACAGCATATTCCATACATTTGCCGGTACATCAACGTGAAGCGAAAAGGCGTCGGTGAGTTTGCGAATAAGCGTATATCTAGGCTGTGGTCAGCTTAGGTGGTGCCGAGAACATAATGCTAACTTACACCCAGAATCGACAACCTGAGCCTCCACCTGAGAAGTCGTACCTATGGAGGTGCCAATCGTGTCGAATCCAAGTGTAAAGTGTTCGAACTTGCATCCACTGCCCTAGCTCATAATCTTTGTGTGTCAAGGCAGAGTTAGACATACAGTAGTCGTGTTTTGTCCATACAAGATATCCTCTTATGTCATCATCCTCTACATCCGATTTCATGTTAATGCGAACAGAATCGTCAGTGTCTCGAATCAGTAGGAACACAGAAACATGATTCTCGGTCCATCCGTTTGGCGCCACGCTCACAGCATGGACAACCACACGGATCGTTTTGAACTCTCTGCGGTCGTCGTCGAAATGTTTGATGTTCTTGTCGTCTCTCAAGCCGACAATGTGCTGCCGTGTTGGATCGCTCATTTTTGGTTGGATGATGGGTGAGCAGTTATCTGCAATCAAGTGTACCAGGTGCGGACATTAAATGTGCTCCTTGGTTACCACACTCCAACCCAGTCCAACCCACAATTCATGCAGCTCGTATGGACCGTGCTTTGCATGCAGAATGCAGCATGTGCGCTATCACATACGGTAGCCGCCCCGTCAAGGCGACCCGTTAGTCTGTACATCTCCTTAGAACGGGACAGGAAGATGGCGCTGATGAGCCACTTCAATTCAATTAATCAACCTTTATGCCCACCGCTCCGCCTGTGCCGCTCACCGAGACTCTGTGATGATACCGATGTATTGCGTCGTCAACAAGCCCCTTTACTGAGGTATTCCACTCCTCGGCAAGCCAACCCATGAAGTTCTGAAAATATTCCTCACACTTGTCGATGCCTTCTCTATGGACTAAGAGACGAACCATCATTTGTTTCGCATGACTCTCTGTCCATGTTGTGGGCGCGCTTGTCTGTTCGGCCGTCCGTTTGAGCTTTTGGTAGTGAAGGCCAACCATCTCCTCAATTGTCTCCTGGAGAGATTTATCGTTTCTCTCGAAGACTAAACACATGATTTCCAGCCAATGATCTTCACATTCCACTTTGGGTCGGTTCAATTTGCGAGCGTCGAAGCTATCTTTTGCCAGTTCGCTGAAGAGTGCCTTTGATTCCTGCTCAGTCCAGGGTTTCCTAGGACCTTTGATTCTGAAAAAGGCCATTCTACGAAATTAGCAAAGAAACTTTCTACACTGTCAGTATTCTTACTTAACGAATCTTTTGGTGGAAGAAGCTTCGAGAGAAGCGAAAATTTTGAATGCTATTCCAGCTTCGAAGGCGGAAGTGAGTGATCATATGCGGCGAGCATTGCCTTTGAGCGAATTCAACGGAAAATGATTGATTTGTCTGTAGCCATCACAGAGAAGCCGTGCCTTGAGCCACGTTCGGCGCACACGAGGCTTAAAGGGCGCTAGGTTACCTGGTTCATTAGCTCGCAAAGAGTTTGCAGCACGATGGATTATGCACAAGGCTGCAAACCAATGAAGACAAGGAGTGCCGCAATCGTGCATACGCCTTTGCCACGCAAGGATGTCGCCCGTCAAAGAATGCCCGTGCATGGCTCGCCACGTATATATAGCTGCGGCCTGCACACATCGTTCCACACATCGTTACATGTAGCATTACATGTAGCATTACATGTAGCATTACATGTATCGTTGCACATATCGTTACAACTTCGTTGCATATATCACTGCCTGCTTCGCTGTTTCCAAATGCCTGAAAAATCAGTCCTCCAGCCGCATTCACCTGAAGAGGCGTGGCAGCTGATCCTCCAAACTCAACAAAGCTTGAACGAAAGTCCCTTTTTAAACAAACTGAAGGAGGCGATCGTCGTGGAAGCGGTAGAGGCGTTGAAGAGTCCGGGAAAGGCTGGGAAAAACAAAAATTATGCGGAGTTTGTGCATCGCGTGCTTCGCGACGCTGGCGGTGAGGGTGTCCTAGTGTGCGTAGTTGCCTTGGGACAGACAAGAGTAGTCAGGATGAGGAACAAAGATCGTACTGCTTTGCTCGACAAAATCAAGGCTAATTCTGGAATATTCGGAGGTTCCAACATTGCACCGCTTCTTGTCCGTCACAGCGTGCCAAGATCTATGAAGGGTACCGAAACAGATCCTCAATTGCTACAGCAACTGACAATTCGATCACAGAGTTGTTGGAGGTGACTGGACAAAGTCAAGAAACGCGCCAGAGCACAGTCGTACCTGCAACAAGCAGTGCAGAGTCTGGAGATTTAGATATACGACCACATCCGCTTCCAAGTACCCATCTTCCCACAGGTACGAAGGATCGTCGAGCTTCTACATACTACAAGTAACTTGTTCTAGATGTTCAAACCGAAGCTCCACAGAGCTATCCATCAGTTCACCCATCCCAAGATGTGAATCCTATTCTTGGCATGCGAATGTCCGACGTCAATCAACTTGTTGACGCAGCTCTCCTACAGCCTCGGATGGAACCGGGGATAAATTCAAGTACGCGGACCGGGCTAAATGTCAAATATTATCTCTATACTCACAGTTTTGTAGGGGAGTTGTACTTGACTGGAGAAGGCCGGTTCTCTGTTTTCGCAATGACCTTGCGTAACAATATCAACAACCTCCCTCAGCCGTTTTGTAGTGGCGTGCAGCTGAGCAACTTATGGCAACAAGAAATGAATACAGGAGGATTAGCCGTCACCAGGACCATAGGTGTCTTCCTGCCAGTTACCGCGGAGGGCTTTTTCGACAATAAGAGGGATTCCTTCTTTCTGTCTAGGCTTAGTTTCTACAGTGGATTCGAGATGATGGAGAGCACGGGTTTGGGAGCAGGATTGTAAGCTATCAACTACACTTCGTAAACGTGATACTAGTACAATATAGCACATAGCAAATATACCCAGCTTCCACATCGCAATCTGCTGTGTCCAAGTATTTTCCAACGGTATTGCCTTGGGCATCATTAATGAGACACGACTTTCCCTTGAAACTCATTGTCATTTTCTCTTCTACCTCGAAGGAGCCGGCGTTGATATTCGTATATGTTCCTTCTGTCGCTTTCATGCTGGAATGTCCAGCGGTCCACCTGGGACTCCGCAGAGCGATTTAACTAAGATTTGATGCAAGCGAGTATGGAGAATCGAAAGGCAGTCGGGAAAGAGCACCGAAGGCTTTTAAGTCGAGCAGTTCGAGGACAGGTGTGATACTATTAGAATGTTAGTTTGGAAATCGCCGATGATTTGACAGGCTGAAGATGTACCGCGGAAAGGTAACGCTATTGAGAACTCGTTGTGCCGTAGCTGGCAAAGAGTCAACAGATCAGCGGTAAAAAAAAACACGTAGTGCGTAGAGGTAGGATCTGCGGCTGCGTTGGTACAGCGCTTGCTTTTTGGTCGTAGATTTTTAAAGTTTTAATGTTACCTCACCGGGTGTTTTCGTAGACTCTCCACTGCCCCGCCACTGATGCCATGCGCTATCACGTGAATACTCAGCCTGCTCATTATCAACCGTGGTCTCTTCTGGTTGGGCTACGACTCCGCAAGGCGGCCTCCTGTCCTAAGCCTCTTTTTAACGATTTTGCAGTCTGGATCTTTCAGAATACCGGTGAAGGTTGATTCTTGCAGCGCCATCCGTCCTTCTGAGCTGACCGCTACTAGAACACCGTAATCCGTTAGCTTCACCAATGGAAGGCCGCAAACAGAACCAAATGGCATACCAGAGCCGATGAAAAAGCTCAATGAGCAACCGCGTGACATTTTAGAGACAGTTGGAATGAGAAGATGATTATTAAAGAGCAATTGGAAGACTCGCGCCGAGTATGGTTCGTGGACCACTCCATGACGATGCCGACATAAGAGAAGCCTCCAACCAGTCCAGTCCAATTCATTCGTGACAAAGGAACGCAGCTAGCCTAGAGCCTTCCAATATTGTCGCTCATTGATGCCACCTTCAAAATGATCTCTACATTACACAGCTGCTTCATTTCGCAGGCTTGTCGAAAATTCCTACGGATACGTGGCAAGCAAATTCAAGAGGCTTGGATGCTCATTCCCTAGCTTTTGCACTTCTGTACCGCCACCAAATTGACCTCTTTCAAGGATGACCGTGACGCTATGGCGCTCGTTCTCGTTGTCGTGGTATCATGCGTGTTTCCGTTCCAAGGTTGTGTGTTGTCTGCGAAGTATGAGACTGGATGGCTGGCTTATGGAAGGGTCATACCTTCGGTGCACTCCTTGGAGAGCATAATACAGCGAGAGCATTGACTCCCTTCACGATAGCCAGAACAGGATTTCTAGGCCAAGGTCAAAAAATGACTTGTGAGTTACGGGCATGGACATTACCTTTGCCAATGTGCCCGAGTTGTTGATGCAAACGGATAGATGGCCCCATGTCTCCGCAAAGGACTACGTTGTGGTGGGTAACGAGTTTCTACGAGGAGTCATTATTGATCTTCGTACTTGCAAAAGGGCGTCCGTCGTGTTTGCTGGTCGGCATGATTCCAGAGTCGCATGGGCATCTCGGAACGCTTCATTCTCCCTACGTTGTCCGTTAGAAACTTGCCACGGGTAGTGGTGAGCGTTCACAATAGCGTACATGCGCAAGCCACGGCACAGTTAGACGCAAGGATGTAATGATATATGTAAGGCTACATGTAGCATTACATGTAATGCTACATGTAATGCTACATGTAATACTACATGTAATGCTACATGTAATGCTCGGTGCGACGCCTCGCGCCGAGCCAATAGGTTTGCAAGCCTGCTTCCTTTTGCGAGCGTCAATGGATTCTTTGATGATCAATCACACAGAGTTTCGCCTCGCTTGCAATTTGAAGCCGTAAATGGTATTGTTCGCCGACTCCGCTCATTCGGATGAACTCTTTCTAACTTTTTTAGCAGTCACACCATTTCTCGGCCCGCGGCATCATACCCCGATATCCATAGTCTAGCGCAAGAGGAAGCTGGCAGAGAACCGTCTCCCCACACTGGCGTTCCAGAAGTGTCAGACCTTGTTGCCACTGAGATGTTCTTGCCATTCGAGGTCCGTTGGGTGGAATTATATATACATGCAGCAGTTGCCTTCTTTGCGCCCTGATGGTATGTACCAGATCAGGTTAATTGAGCCTTCATTGACCACCTACAGTATGATCGAACTTACAATACTGATCGTTTGCCTGCCGCTTCAAATATTGACTCTGTTCTCCTCCACTTTCTGCACTGGTAACTACGTTCAAAAACGTTGGAATCAAGAATGGCCGCTGTGGGCATGGGGAGATGTCCTTTTCTATGGTCTTCATTTTCTTTTGGCCCTTGCGACGCTCGGTATCACTCTTTTGGCTCTTCTGACGCTCGTTCTCATCGGGTTCCTCTCTTTCTTAGAAACCATATTTCATGTTGCATTCTTTTGTCTGCAGTTAATGATCGCTGTCGACCTTTTCCTCGACGTAGGTATGTCCTGGATGAGCGTGCTGGTTTCAATCTAAATCTACAATAGCTGCGTTTTGCCTGCTACATAGTCCAGCTCTTTAGAGCCTACGGACGTGACGAGCAGGATACAAGCAACCAAGTCGACGAGCGGGATCCAAGCAACAGACTCGACAATCATATAGGCGCAGAAACTCCTCAAACATGGCGTTACCCGATTCTTCTCGCTATGGTTGTCTATATCATCATCGATACCGTAGTGTAAGTTGAAATTTGCATTGGCTAACTTCAAACTAAGCTTCTGTAGGTCTAAGAGAGCGGCATTCATCCTACAGTATATTTTCCAAGCCGGCATCGCGGTATATTTGCTCTCGGCTGCGATCATTGTCATCTGGGCCTTCAGACGTCGATCGAAAACGCTTGACGAAAACAAAACCACTGCAATCAAGTTCATAGGATTTACCCGACTGTTGTATACGTCCAGATGCATATGCCTGATACTGTCGCTCAGCCTCTGCGGGATGCTACTTAAGGCCCAGGAACAGCTATACCTTCCACTTGCAGTAAGTACTTCATGCTGAAGTCACGTAGGTTTTGCTAAACGATATATAGATCTATGGATTTCTTGGTAATCACCTGCACTTGGGAAAGCTCTCGGCTTTTCTTCTGATAAGGAAAAAACTGCGCATGCAGAGGCCGCTTCGTCGTTACGCATCCGGCAGCATTACTTCGCTACTTCCAAGTCAGCCAGAACCTATCTACAAGCGAAATCAGCCTTTGCCAAATAAACGCTTAGCGATTGCAAATTCAATCGAAGTTTCACAACCGTCGATGCCGCGGCTAAACCAACCTCTTCTGGAGCCAAACGGCACAAACACTCCAACCGAACACGTCGAATGTTCCCAACCGCCACCGGTGGAGAACATACAGGACACTGCCTTTCGAGGGTTCTATGTTGCAGTAGGTTGCTTGAAGCGCCTTGACATGGACCATAGTGCGACCTTGAAGATGATATGTCAAGAGCATTTTAGAAAGTTACCGGAAGACCAGAAACACCTCTTCTTCCTAGTCACTTCCTACTTCTGCACCAACGCTATGCCATCGTATCAACGATTATGGGCGGATTTCCAGATCCTTATTTATGATTCAATGACGGAGCCATCATTCCCATGGTCTCTTGATCCGTTCGAGGCAATGCTCAGGAAGGGTTCCGAGCTGCAGCTTTCTGTGGGAGAAACTGCCAATGAATTACGGGATCGGTGGATTCAGTTAATGGTATTGCAATCCAAGGTGCGGTGTCTACAAAGCTAACCATCTAATAGAAAGCGTGTCGGGAACTTCCTATAGATGAAGGATTGTTCGAGCTAAGCGAGTTAGAGTCTCCAATGTATCTCTTCGGAGAGAACAACGATTAATCCCTCCCAACAATATCTGTGAGGGAGATGGCGGTACGGGCTGGTTAGACAATGACGAATGGCTTCGCGGCTTAGGTTAAGGAGGATGATTTGATTTGCTCTGCTTTTGCTATTAGGACTGTTCAGATAGTAGTACGTTCTGTAGTACTACAGTCCGTAGTACTACAAATGCTATACTTAGCAGCGGGTGAGGTCCGTAGTAGTACATTCCGTAGTAGTACATACCGTAGCACTACAAATGCTATACTTAGCAGCGGGTGAGGTCCGTAGTAGTACATTCCGTAGTAGTACATACCGTAGCACTACAAATGCTATACTTAGCAACGGCTGAGGTCAGTAGTACATTCCGTAGTAGTACAGTCCGTAGTACTACAAATGCTGTATTTATGCGGATGAGGTCCGTAGTAGTAGAATCCCGTAGTACTACAAAGCTATAATTAGCAATGTGCGGAATGTAGTACGGAATGTATTCAGTTCTGCATCCAAGAAGCCTAAGGTGTCCGTTAGGGGCCATTCTGGGCCAGGGCGGCAAGAATCAACCCCCAGCTAAAAATAGAAAGGGTTTGTTTTCGGATTCTTGGAAAGCCAAAAGTGATAAAACAGAGAGGCGAAAATCCAGAAACCTTGAAACACCATACTGTGCTGTATCATACAGTATATGTATGTTGTTAAGTCCGCTCTCTGCAGCGGAATAGTGCATTCACTCACATGGCTTCTGAACCTCATCAGTCTTTAAAGCCAAAGCGCGACAGGTCAGGCGAGAACTTCGACAGGTGCGCAAAGCGACTCGTAGGAAAATGCGATCGACTCAAGAAGAAGTATCAAGCCGATGTGTATATCGTTATTCGCCGAAAGAACAAACCTCTCATTACTTATGCATCATGCAGCAGTTCCTCCTGGCCTCCTACGAATGAAGACATCGTGAGAATGCCTCCGTTCGGACTTGAGTTACCGCTAACAACTCCCAAGGATAGATACTACCCTCCACCAATACGAAAGACGCCGGCGGATTTTGGTCTCGGTAAGGAGAGCATCGCCTAACCCGGTTGAATGTCTTTAGTACCGAAGCTATTGCTGCAAAAGAGGCATCTCACATCTGTCTCATCAATTGTCTCGATCCAAGTTCAGCATTAATCGCATGTTGAAGCAAAGGCGGACTTTGATGCTAGACACTTACGTTTCACAATTCGAAAAGCCGATGGACATGTGTATAAGGTTGCATTCAAAGGTAGTCTAGCGAACGGTTGTACGGCTATCGAAGGAATTTCATAGTCATCGGAGTCATTGTGTCCATCGTCGCTACTGGCCGTCACCGCCATTGCGGTAGTGACGATGGTGTTCCTTCAGAATTCTATGACCTTTAGCACTGTTGTGTTTGGCTACCTCCATACCGCTCGTCGTGACCGAGAGGCGGCGCCGTCTTTTGAAGGTTCCAGCTGTAAACGGCGCCTGCTCTCGCATTCGATTACCGTGAACTTCGTGTGGACCGCTGCAACATGTACCAGCGAACGCGGACAGCGGCTTCCGTCCTATCGGGAAACTGGTCAAATATCCATTCCCATGGTCGGTTCTCCATCCTCCACGCCTGTAAACGCTTCTCCTCGAGTGCGTCCCACCGTCGGCTCGCGCGGACAGGAAGCTCATAATTCCCGTCGCCATGGTGATCGTCACCACCTTCGCTGCCGCAATCATCGAAGGTTCCATCGTCAGTGCTAGCATCGGCAGCATCCACCGTTTCGCTACAGAGAGCACGTGCCCTCTCGCGAATGGTGGTGGTGGGTGCTCGCATGGCTTTGCGCTCAACTGTGGGCGCTTTGCGTGGGTGGAGTTGGCCGATTACATACCAAGACTCTGCTGAAGCCGATGGCTTGACCGTAATGCTCTCGACCTTTCCCATGTTACCCAAGATGCTTTCCAGCAGTTCAGTTGGCTCGAGACAGGACTGCTGTAGCTTATGGCCTGCCGTTCGGATGGTAGCTACCAAGAATAAATCTCCTGCCGATGCTGGACGCAAGATTATCTCGTCTACCTTGAGTGAGGCATGCTGGATTGGCATTCTATCACCATTGTTGCCAAGATGAGCCGCGCCCTTTCCTTTTTTGGAGAGCGTAGGATGGGACAGTGGAGACACGGTAGTCTCGGCGGGTAGTGATTGGTGTATCTGCTGATTCGCGATCTTCACTGCGTATCGCCGGAGGGGTGGCGAGGTTGGTATGGGTATGCGAGATGGCTTGGTTGGCTGGTCTGCACTTTGTGGTGACTGTGGTCCACGGTCGGTGTTGGTGACACGGCTACTAACCATGTTGGTCTGCAGCTCTCCACGCTCACGTGAACTTTCTCCTTCCTGTCCACGGCTAGGACCATGCTGCAGGCCTGGTGCAGGTTCCGCAGTAGGATTAGGCTCAACGGAGTTGAGAAGCGCGTCCTCAGCATCAGTGTCAGGTTCCGCAGTCGGCTTAGGCTCAACGGAGTTGAGAAGCGCGTCCTCAGCATCAGTGTCAGGTTCCGCAGTCGGCTTAGGCTCAACGGAGTTGAGAAGCGCGTCCTCAGCATCAGTGTCGGGTTCGCAGTGGTCTTCAGAGCCTGCTTCGTCACTTCCGTCGTCGCTGTCCGTTTGAGGGTTCAGTCTTTGCCGCTTTGTCGTGGATGCATCATTGGAGAGTGGATTAGCATCAGGACAGAGCGTTGTGCGTTCGGGTGATTGAAAACGAACCCGTTTCCTCTTCTGAGAGTGCCGCAACTCGAACTTCGCGGAGTTGTTGTCGTCATTGTCGCTATCGTCGCTGTGGGCTGTGTCACTGCCTTTTGAATGCTGAATGGACGGCGGTACATCGTCCTCAAAATCGCCGGGACGACCCGCGCCTTCCGAAGCCGGTACGACGCTTGTAGCCTGGCTTGAAGGCGGCCACAGCAGATCTTGAAGGTCAGGGAGTTCGTCATCGGACGGCTCATCGGAGGGCTGTTCAAGAGGAGTTGGCAGCTGGCTCGAGAGCGGTTGGTCACACGTGATTTCATCATCGGAATAGATTTCACTATCTTTGTCGCTATCGACGACTATTGGGTTGTCTATTAGAAGCGTTAGGAAGTCTAATCTTTTACACTGGACACGATTTGTGCATGTTCTGTTCACCATACTCACCCGAATAGTTCCCTTCCAACCCGCTCCCACATAGCTCTGGATCCGGCGGGAGTATCTCGTCGATATCGATGAATGGGCTGCCGGAAGACGGATCGGCTTTACGCCTTTCAGCTGGAGCTCGTCTGGGTTGAGATTTCGACGGGCCCTTGTAGAGACGAAAGTTGTCGGGTGGACCGAGAGTGAAGCTGCGAGATACAATAGAAGTAGCCATTCTCTCGATTGCTGGATATTGCTTGAGATTGTTTGTGAACAATGTTATGGAATGAGTTGCGGGCTTTTCTACGGAGTGTCTGGAAGGGAGAAGGTGCAAGACAAGGAGCATTTAAAACCATTTCTTCTAGCAAGCACTGCGTCTGCCAGTGAGCGTAAGCGCAAGCTCAAGTGTCTACGTCCGGGTGCGAGCATGAACTATCACAAGCGGCTTCAGCTCCAAGGACCAAGCGGACGCTGGGCTCCTCCATCTCTCGACTTCAAAGTTCCAGAAATTCCAAATCAATCGAGTGGTCGTCCGCCCGCTGTTGCACCGCAGCCATGCCAATAGCGTCCTGCACTCCTGCGGCGTACGTTCGTGTTTTGCTGCTGATGGCCTTCGGATTGAACAAGGGGCTACGTTCGCGGAAGCATGGTTGGCCTCCGGCCGCGTATTCGACGAAGCGGCTGCAGCTGATAAGTTGACTCTGGCTGTACTACGCAGAAACGGAAATGATGTGATCGTATGCGACCTTGCAAAGGTGGTGTTGACGCGTGACGGCTCGTACATTTTCAGCTGAAGCTCTCGCGGTTTCAGCCTTCGCTTGAAATGTGGTCGCTCGGGTGACTCGGCACTGCCGCGTTGGCGAATCGAAAGCGCTCCGGTGACTCCTTGGTTAGCATGTCAAGGAGGGCTGTGGATGGATTGACCGGCATGTGATCCGCTTCCTTCTTGCAATTCTCCACCCAGTAGCGCCAAATGTAACCTGCTGCGACAGGTGGCTCGCCTTGGCTCGCCGTCCCATCCTCCGCCACTCCATCGGCGAAGCTGCAACGCATGCGCCATGCACAGAATTGCCAGGAAGATGGAGGTATGATTGGACCAGGACGTTTGGAATGGCCCGCCTCATGTCACTCCAAGCTGGAGATTGACGCTCGTGATGACGCGGCCAGTGAACTAGACTTGGATCCAATATCCGACACGGTTGAGAAGGATCAGCTGGAGTCAGCCCACCGCTCGCACTGCTGCAGGGATGGCCGAAAAAGATGCCGCGTGACAGGAAGAACGGGCTCGTGGCCTTGATGTTCATGGCTCCTGAGAGAAGATCCCAGAAGCATATTCCCAGAAGCTCTTGCTTGCTGTCAATGGCGAGCAACGAATATGTCGACCCACAGAAGGCGATGGAGACGGAGGCGAGAGCAGGAGAAGCCAGGAAATGATGATAATGCTGGAGGTTCATAGCCGGTGTGCCGAGAAGGATAAGGAAGGGATGGCGAAGCGTACGGCATCGAGAACGAGGGAGACGGAGGGAACGAGGGAACGCGAATGGAGGGCTCGAGGCGCAAGGAGCAGCGGTGCGTTGGAGACCGGCTGCGGCGTAGCATTGGCGACGGCGATGATGGTGTCGGCGATGTGGCGGCCTAGAGGGATAGAGGGTGAACGAGCGGTCGAGGGTGTGTGAAATAGAGCAGTGTAAAATAAGACGATTGAGGGAAGGGAGATGGCGAGGTAGACAGGTTTTATATGTTGCGAATGAGAGGCTGTACGGGGACGGAAAAACAATCGGAAGGCCGAAGTGGCCAATGAGAGAGAGAGTGCATTGCCTAAGGCGGCAAGCGCTGGAAACGGGGGTTTACCTGCCATCCGGTCGTTTACCGAAATACACGGTAGGACTGATATATAACGCCCATTCAATGCCATGATGCGTTCACAAGAGTGTAACCCCAGTAGCAATTCGTAAGCCATGCACGGCTTCCAACCCATAGCAATTTTGTCGAGTGTATCCCAGTTTAATCGAACAGACCAAAACCCATATCCTCGTCCGATTCTTCTTTCTCCTCTTCCTTCTCTTCCTTCTTTTCTTCCTCCTCCGCAGCAGCCGCACCTCCAGCAGCGGCACCACCGGTTGCAGCACCGCCTCCAGCAGCTGCAGCACCACCGCTTGGGACAGAAGCAAGTTTCGAGGAACCTTCGGCAATGAGTTCGTTGATGTCTTTGCCTTCGAGTTCGGACACTATATGCATTGGTTAGCACTTGATAGCGGCTCGAATAAAGATGAACTCACGGAGCTTTTCTATTCTCTCTTCATCGACATCCAGACCAACAGATTCGAGAACACCTAGTTCACAGTCAGCTTTGTAAGTTCCATATACTCGCGAAAAGGCAAACGCACCTTTGATATCGTCGGCAGATGGGGAGCTGTTTCCGGCCAGGCCGAGGAGTAGGTAGCTAGCAAGGTACTTCATTTTGAAGATGGTATGGAATCGTGAAGAGGTCGAACTTGAGAATCAACCAATTTAACCGCGTTAGGCGGAGGAAGATACTTCGAGTTCCTATTGTGATTTGCGGAATTGACTACCTTTAAGTTTAACGTCTTTGGAATTAAACATTGTGTGAGTCGGTTAAACCGCGGACTTAGCTTTTGTGCCTCAGGCCAGTATATCGTATCGGAATCGACTTCGCCTTGCCTTCTGGTTTCATCCACCCACTCATATCTCTAATTAGCAGCTGAGCACTCTTGGAACAGCCGGTCGGCTGCGATTTTATTTGTTGCCTGCTGTGGAGAGTTGCCATATTTAAGGCACACCGACTCTTATCTTTGTCTCTCTGCTTGTCTTTCTTAATCCCATTCCTACCGATTTGCACTTCAGCATGCGTCATTTGTATCTTCGCCCACTCAAGTCCTGACCAATCCTCAGCGGCAGGGCAATATGAGCGTGAGTTGCAGTCTACACCTCGATTACACCACTGAGCAACTTAGCTAACTCTATGCTACGCAGTTCTTAGCCAAAATCCTGGGTCAAATTGACGGCTCCAAGTCGACAGCCTCCACTCCCTCGGCTCCGCCTCCAACTTCCAGCGCCTCTCAGAAGGCAAGCGACGCTGCAAGTAATGGCACCGCATCTAATAAACGCAAGGCTCAAAATGAACTTGCTACTGCTGCCAACAAGCTCCGTCGAAAGGAAGACAAAGGCACTTCTGACGCCCCTCCCGCTCGCGCCGCGCAGACGGATAGTGTGAAACCTCAACCGTATCGCGGAACGGCGGGAACAGTGACTGGAACAGTGACGGGAGCCGCGAAACCGTCATCAAGACCTCCTTTGAAAACCACAGCTTTACCAAAGCCGCCTTCTTCTCCCGTCAGCGCGTCTCCGGTAGTCGGCAAGGCTCCCACAAAGGGATCATATGCAGAGATCCTCGCCAGAGGCAAAGCATCCCAACCGAAGGACATAATGAAAATCTCAAACAAAAAGGCAACCGAGCCGACGCTTCAGCGCAACCGTGACCGGAAGAAGATGCTGGAAAGAGATCGATTGAACGGCGGTGATCGTGACGTACAATCTGCCGGTGAAGGCGGCGATACAGCTGGGCCAAAGAAGAACCGGCCTGAGTACGTAGGCAATGCGCGCGCATCGTCTGCTGCTCCAGCGTCCAATTCCGCCAGGCCTGTTTACGCTGGCACGGCTGGCTTGAAGCATGGTCGCACCTCCGGCGGTCCTGAGCGGAAAGACAAAGCGCGCTATGCCGGAAACGCTAGCTGGGATGAAAATGATGAGGATGTGGAGGACGACTATGGCTCGGATGAATCTAGTGATATGGAGGCCAATGTGTTTGACGTCGATCAAGAAGAGGAGTTCTCGACACGAGCCGCAAGAAAAGAAGATGCAGAGGAGTTGGCCAAGCTAAGTGAACTAGATCGAGAGAAGAGATTGCGCAAGCTAAAGCTTGAGAAGATGGCGGCGGAGAAACGCAACAAAAAGCGGGTTCTCTAATGCGAGCGAACTTATCATACGAGGAGAGCCATAACGCTGTACAGAATGGTGCCTTTAGACTGCTCCACACTGCTCACTGCCAATCACTATCATTAATTCGATAGTTCATTGACGTCAACCCCTCATTACCGGGTCCTGGTGATAGTCCTGGACTCTTGCGGAGGATAATCAAGTTCGATCAACGTTTCAGCGGGCGCTGGGAAGCTTAGCATGGGCATTGGTATGGTGCTGGTTTTGGGAATTATGCATTAGCAATAGACTTTCCAGTGAATTCTCGGTGATGTATCACAAGTATCAGCAATGGAACACTGTTCAGTATTCAATAGATACGATTTGCGGTTCATTCCAGTGCAAAGCCTTCAAATGCTTTGTCTTAGCGCCAAACTCCACGCTCTTATATGCAAGCTGGCGAAATTCATGACTTTACGTCCGCCGCAAATTCAATAGGACTCCGACATCCGATCGGCGATCTCTTCTTGATAACCGGTTTTGGATCCTCAGTCCTCAACCATTCTCCATTAAAAGCATTTACAAGCCAATTTGACAACTCTACAGGCGTATTAGAATCGACCCTGCGTTTCAAGTTGTCTCAACTTACTGTCGTTAACGATTTTGTAGGCATTATGAAAGTATATTCCGTGATCCGAATCCGGAAATACATGAACGTCGTAATTCTCCACGCCAGCAAGATCCAGCTTGTCCAATAATGTGTAGGTATTCTGCGTGTGCACATTATCGTCAGCTACACCATGCATTATCAGGAAGCGAACATTCTTGCCGAGGCTCACGGCATCTGAAATAGTACTATTTTCATAGCCTTGCGGATTGTGCTGTGGCGTATGCATGTAGCGTTCGGTATAGATAGAGTCGTAAAAGCGCCAGTCGGTGACGGGTGCAACTGCCATGCCATACTTGAACGTCCTCCCAGCGTCCGTCTCCAGAACTTTGAGCGCCATGAAACCACCATAGCTCCAACCCCAGATGGCGATGCGTTCGGGATCGACGTATTTCTTGGCTGCCCACATCTGCGCCGCCGCGATCTGGTCATGTGCTTCCCAGTAGCCCAGATTGCCTCTTACCGCGCATCGTGTCTTTCGTCCACGGAAGCCAGTTCCACGGCCATCTACGGTCACGACAACGTAGCCCAGCCTTGCCGCCACATAAGATTGGAAATCAACACTGAACCTACGGTCGACAGACTGCGAGCCAGGACCTTGGTACATCCAGAATAGCACGGGATATTTTGTACAACCAGACTTGTCGAAACGAGGAGGCAGTCGTTCGACTACGTTGAGCTCAAACCCGTCGATGGTGATGGTGCTGTAAATTTCGGTTGGCAGAGTATGTGTGGCTACCATTTGCTTCAGATCAGCGTTATCTTCGATCATGTCCGAGTATGAGATGGACATATCGTTGCCTGGAAGCGACATTACTTTTTGCCAAGGGATGCCAGGACCTTCGTATGTCAACAGAACATAACCACCACCAGTGGAGAATGATGCGCTGTAGAAACCTTCGCTACTGGTATCGGTAATGGCCAACATGTCAGTACCGTTGAGGCTCACTCTGTAGATGTGACGCTGAGTTGATGATTCCTTAGTTGAGACGAAGTAGACCCAGTTGTTTTCTAGATCAACCGCCGATGGTGCTTTGACAACTTCCCAGTCACCGCTGGTCAGGAGTATCGGTTCTGGATTGTCGATGGGTGTGAAATATGCTAGGTGGTCATTGCCTTCATGGATGATTGTGTCGATGTATCCCGACTTCATACGTCCAGACGATGGATCAGATGGAATGAACATGGTATCCTGTGAAACTTCAAACCATCCTCCATCCAAGGCTTGTACATCCTGCTCGCGAATAGTGCGGCCCTGCCGTCGTACCACATCCATGAGAACAACTTTGAGTTTATCGCTCTCACGGTTTGTTTCACGGACCAGTACTTTGCCTTCTCTGCCCGCCCATACAACCTCTGTGATCAACCGATCGTCGTCCGGGAAGTCGCCTTCGATCGGTAAGGTAAACACCTCTTCTTTCTGAACGTCATAGAACTGCAGCGTAACAATCGGATTCGGAGTACCAGCTTTCGGATATTTGATTCGCCGTTCTTCAGGATAGTTCTCTTCTCCAGGCTTTGGTTGCTCTCCACTTGGTCTGCTGGCAAAGTACTCGATTGGATACTCAGGCACCGTCGACTCATCAGTCCGAAGGAACGCGATATAATCGCCATCTTCAGACCACCATGTAGCGCTTCTCCCTGAAAAGACCTCCTCTTCGTACACCCAATCTGGAATACCATAGAACAACTCTGTTCCACCATCCAAGGTGATTCGCAAGACCGTCTTCTCTTGATCCAACTTGCGCAAGTACAAATTGTTATCTCGCGTGAACACAACGGCGTTGCTCTGAGGACTCCAACTAGCCAACTGTACTCTAGCATCTGGATACGCAGGATCTAGTGGCTCAGCGGTCTGACTGTCAACGTCGAAGATCCAGTATTTGCCCGTAAAGCTATGTCTCCAGTTGCCCTGTTGCTCACTAACAACGAGCACCTTCCTCAGATCAGCACTGGGCAACACCTCCGAGCTAATAACCATCTTATTGTCGACAGTGAACGTCCCTCTCTGCATCAGCACCCTCAGACTCTCAGGAGTGCCACTCTTCGCGCGGTCCCTCACATCCTCAACAACGAGATAGGCCTTTCCTCGCTCGGCCTTCTCAAGAACGAGGCCATCCTGACCCTCAGGGCCACCAATCCACGTCACGTCATGGCGACGCGGCCTCCACTGTCCGCCGAGCACCTGGTCGAGGGTGACGGAGTTGCCGGTGCCGCCGCTGCTGCCCACCGCGGTGCTCGCCAGGCCGTTCCCGGCCGCGCCGCGCCCGCGCGACACGAACACCGCAGCCGCGACCAGCCAGCCCGCCAGCGCCGCGAGTCCCAGCACCCATAGCAGCCGCCGCGTTGTCTTGTCGAAGGGTTTGGGAGCCGCGGTCGGGCGCAGAGGATCTTCGAGGTCGAAGGCTTCGAGCGGGTTCGGCGCGGCTTGCGAAGGGTCGTCGGTGTACGGCCGTTGCGGAGGTGCCTTGCCGAGTTGGTCGAGGATCAGAGACGATGTGGAGGCCGAGGAGATCGATTCTCGAAGGGTAGGCCCTTCTGAGTTTGCGGAAATGTTGCCATCAATGTCACTGGTCAGAGCACGCGTTTCTTCAGGATCGGTGATTGGAGCCATTGTGGTGAGGTTTTGTTGGAGTGGCAGCTTCGTGCTGCTGCAATGATGGGGATCTACCGATGTAGGAGCATGGAGAAGGTCGAAATGCCGTTCAACATGGTTGAAAGTACCGTCCAGGTTACTTTGTTTCTCAATGAACGTTTCCGACAGCTTAATGCGGGCTCAAGAACCCTTGTAAAGCCCACTCCGTGTTTCGGCATCCAATCAATTTAATGTTCCGAAGTATTTACTCGCTCAATTTCTTTGAGAGCAACAAGCAAACACTAAATAATTTGTCTATTACTGATCTGGATAGACTCAATCTACGACTCTCGTCCTCAATGACTTTGATATACTTGAGCAGACTCGTGTTCGCATTTGTAGGCCCATGCCGTACACTTCTCCCGCCACTGTTCGCCTTCGTCACGACCGGAACATAACCATGAGTTCTTAGATGAAGCTGCACATAATTCTTCAATCGCAGGCAGTTGTAGTGATCATCTCTGCTTGCAGGTCACCTTGGCTGGTGCGCTGCGATGAGATCCAAGAGAGCCCGCAGTGACTTGTGGATACGCATAGCTTCAGATATGAAGTAGAACCACCTTTGCAGATATAAATCAAGGAGGCATCGTGCTATTTCGCTGATAGTCAGTTCACTTGCTTGCTGTGGGTCCATTTGGACTTCAACGCACCCGAGATAGTCAAAGTTGATATCACCGACGGCAAACATTTTGCCAGTTTCTGCCCTTAAACCCATGAACTTGAGTCTGACATGTCCCCCTTTTTCGATGATCTGATCTCCACCGTCCGTCCACATTGGTGGTGTTGAGTGCGCGTCAAATTTGACTTCGGGAGGAATGCGACCACTGTCAACGAAGGCTTGAAGAGGACCGATGTCAACGAAGAAACCCGCCTCGATACAGGTGCCAACAGTGCCATCGACCTGTATATTGGTTTAGCATTGCCATAGACATAGCTTTTGCAGGTATTCATACCACTTCTCCTTTGAAAGGCTTCCACACCACGGCGCGGTAATGGACCGTGTACTCGGCGAATCCGCTACCTGGGATGACCTTGCCGTCTGATATTTGAATCTGATCCATAACTCCTATTGTGAAGTAATCTCCAAATATCTGACCTTCGACATCATGGAAGAGCTGAGTGCGTATGTATTCTTGAATGTTAGGACCGAAGAAAGAGGGATGCAGCGTCACCGTGCGCTCTTCGTCCTTGAGGAAAAACATGATGCAGTAGAAGTTCAAGGCTTTGGAAGCTAAAAAGAGCTGTAAGAGTGTTCTGATTTTCAAGAGGTTCGTGCAAGTAGACAAAACAAACCTCAGTTGCTCGACGTCGCCATTCGCCAGGGGAGCTTTGCGGCGGCTTGTAGAGTAAGTTGAGGATGGGTGTGACGACACAGCCGAGAGTGCGGACAAGAATGTACGCGTATGACGCCTCGGGCTCAGCAGTAAATGGTGTGTAGATTGTTTGCTAGGTTATTCTTCGCACTGTTGAATATTCGCGCACATGCTAAATTTATTTGACGTGATATCTCGGCAGGCAGATACGCAAGGGCGGCCAGGAGTGAGATTTGACTAAAAGGTACTCTGTCGCTCGCACCACTACAAAAGACATCCAAGTCAAAGTTTAACCATTACTACGAATCAGAACAGAACTCTGTCGTATCTCTCACCATGGCCATGTTTGAGTGAGGATATATCACTAGCTTTGAAGCTCACCTCTTTTCAATTACGCCGCTACCATCCACACCTCTCTTGAAATGGCTCTCAACTTGGAGAAGCAGCTTCAATTCGTATGACCACTCAGTCCTATCAATAAGCTTACGAACCCATTGGATTGACATATCCTATCTAGTATGGCGCTTACCATCACAATGCCGTCAATATTGGCATTCATGTCGTCTTCGTACCGGTTATACTCTTCACGGCTCTAATGTTTGTACGTCTCCGAAGCTTTCCTATCGTAATACTCCACGCTCATGAATATTTCAGGCCACAAACACACCCGATCTCCCGCTTCCAGAATGGATGACAATACCATATCTGCCATGTAATCTGGGAACCGTCGCCGCATTTCTGTATGCCGTCCTATACATCCTGATGGAGCCGGTTGCAGGTGGTTTATTTGCTCCGTTGATCATTGCTGGAGTCGCTTATGGCAACTATCTTACCAATACCTACGGCGCCCAGGCTAACTGGATAGGGTTCTATGTGCATGTGACGTCGTGGATCGCACAGTTCATCGGCCATGGCAAGTTCGAAGGTCGCTCACCCGCTCTCACCGACAACCTCGTACAAGCTCTGTTCCTTGCTCCTTTGTTCGTGTGGATTGAAGTTCTTTTCTCTCTTGGCTATCGCCCAGAGCTCAAGAAGCGATTAGATAAAGCTGTCGAAGAGGAGATTGCAAAGTTCAAAGGCACGGGATCTAGCAATGGCAAGGGACATTGAGATGTTGCCTTGAGGTCTCGGCATAACCATGGAAACAAGACACGAAGTGGAAACATGAAGAACGGAGCGCACAATGAGATAAGAGAGGAGCAAACGAGACTATTTCGACCACCAACATCGGAAGGTATTTGTCCATGGTGAGAGTTAACAGGGAACGAACGCTTCCCTCGTCATGAGGGAGAGCGCCGGCTTCTCGAGATTCTAGACAATACAACATATTCATGAGAAATCCAATGATCCTCCTTATAACTGGTAGCACCCTACTTGAGGATCCAGTACAGGCTGAACCTCTGCCTGAACAAACGACCACACCGCAAGACGATCCAGAATCCGTGCCGCTGAACCTCCGCCTGAACAAACGACCTCACGGCAAGACGAGTCAGAATCCGCGCCGCCGAACCTCCGCCTGAACAAATGACCACACCGCAAGACGAACCGGAATCCACGCCGCCTATCCTGCCATGGAACAAGAGCCACTTAGCGAAGAGCCTGTAAAGGCCACAAACGACGACAGGCGAAGAGCGAACGCCGAATGTCCGAGACAAATTACTTATATTATAGCCAGCAACAGCCAACGGTAGTATTTCTCATCATTCATTGTATTATAGCCATCAACAGCCAACGGTGATATTTCTCATCACTACTTATTATAGCCATCAACAGATGGGAGGGCCCAGAAAGCCTTTCTCCCTGCAGGCTTGAAATGCAAGAAGAAAATAATCTCGGCTGCGGCGAACGACTTGTAGAGTTATAGTCCAAAATTGCAGTTCTTTGGGCCACAATAGCATAACGTTGTGCTTTTATCGTGCAAATGGTCAGTACTGTAGCAGTATAGGTTTTCTTGCCTCAGGCGACGTGCCGGGAGTCGATCGGGTAAAATCGATTTTGCTTTGGACTTTGGAGCCTTGGCACGATTGGAAGCTTCGACCTTTCTGCTCTCAAGCTCGAACTTCACTTCACAACTCTCCCAATCCCATCACTCTCCCCTCATCCTCCATCATCAATTGCCTCTCAAGAGCTAACTGAGCATCATCACAATGTTCAGGAGGGCTCTTGTTCAGTCAGCCCGCGCTGCCGGCTCTCTCCCGCGCTCAGCTTCGGTACGTTGCTTTTCGCTGCAAATCTTGACACCTTCTCCCATCACCCGCATCTTCGCAATTGGAATCCAATTGATCATGCATATTACTCAATGCCACTTACTGTCGTCATTGAAGCTCGATTAATTTTGTTTGACGGCTGGAAGTGACTGATTGTGCTAACCTCATCATTCCGCAGATTCGATCACCCGCTGTCTTGAACGGCGCCATCAGGCAACGCACCTATGCCACCGACGCAAAAGCATCCCCTACAGAAGTCTCCTCCATCCTTGAACAACGAATCCGTGGTGTCCAGGAGGAGGCTGGTCTTGCCGAGACAGGTCGTGTTCTCTCAGTCGGGTACTCTTATCCCTTCACAAAGCTTTGTTGATATGCAAGCTGATTATCATCCCAGTGACGGTATCGCCCGTGTCCATGGCATGAGCAATGTCCAGGCCGAAGAACTCGTCGAATTCTCTTCCGGTGTCAAAGGCATGTGCATGAACCTCGAAGCTGGCCAGGTCGGTGTTGTGCTTTTCGGATCCGATCGATTGGTCAAGGAAGGCGAAACTGTCAAGCGTACTGGTGAAATTGTCGATGTTCCAGTCGGCATGGAGATGCTTGGACGCGTCGTCGATGCTCTTGGTAATCCCATCGATGGCAAGGGTCCCATCAAAACCAAGGAAAGACGTCGTGCTCAATTGAAGGCTCCGGGCATTCTACCACGTCGTTCCGTCAACCAACCAGTGCAGACCGGTCTCAAGTCCATCGATGCTATGGTTCCCATCGGACGTGGCCAACGTGAACTGATCATTGGCGATCGTCAAACCGGCAAGACTGCCGTCGCTCTCGACGCAATATTGAACCAGAAGCGATGGAACAACGGCAACGACGAGACTAAGAAGCTCTACTGCATTTACGTTGCTGTTGGTCAGAAACGATCCACCGTCGCCCAGCTCGTCAAGACTCTCGAGGAGAACGATGCCATGAAGTACTGCGTTATCGTCGCTGCCACTGCATCCGAGGCTGCTCCTCTTCAGTACATTGCTCCTTTCTCCGGCTGCTCCATGGGTAAGTTCACATCATTTTCAGTCAGCTAGGAGAGATTTGCTAACTGAAGGTCGAATTCAGGCGAGTACTTCCGTGATTCTGGTAAACACGCGGTCATCATCTACGACGATCTTTCCAAGCAGGCCGTTGCTTATCGACAAATGTCTTTGTTGCTTCGTCGTCCTCCAGGCCGCGAAGCATACCCCGGAGAGTATGAAGTTTAACTGTTCAAAATGTGTGAATCTCGGCTAACCGCAGGCAGTGTCTTCTACCTCCACTCCCGTCTTCTGGAGCGTGCGGCCAAGATGAACGACAAACACGGCGGCGGATCGCTTACGGCTCTCCCTGTCATTGAGACGCAGGGTGGCGATGTGTCTGCATACATTCCAACCAACGTCATTTCCATCACCGACGGTCAGATCTTCTTGGAAGCCGAACTTTTCTACAAGGGTATCCGCCCGGCCATCAACGTCGGTCTCTCCGTCTCGCGTGTCGGTTCCGCCGCTCAGCTCAAGGCCATGAAGCAAGTTGCCGGTTCGCTGAAGCTGTACTTGGCTCAGTACCGCGAAGTCGCCGCCTTCGCACAGTTCGGTTCCGATTTGGATGCCGCCACCAAGCAGACCTTGAATCGTGGTGAGCGTCTGACTGAGCTGTTGAAGCAGAAGCAGTACGCTCCCATGGCCGTCAATGAGATGGTGCCCATCATCTTCGCTGGTGTCAACGGTCACCTCGACAACGTTCCAGTCAACAAGATCTTGCAGTGGGAGTCTGACTTCCTTGCACACCTCAAGAACAACGAGTCAGATCTGCTGTCTCAGATTGAGCGGGAAGGTGCGCTGAGCAAGGACTTGGAGTCGAAGCTGAAGGAGGTTGTAGAGACCTTCACCAAGGCCTTCGTGTAAAGGGGTCATTGCGAGGAGAATCTTGGTATGTCTACTCGATGCCTATTTGATTCTGTTGCTGACACGGCTAGTTAGATGTGTATAATAGAGCAACGGTCAATTAAAGGAGGTTGAGTTGAAAAGAAGGGGAAGATCAACCCGACATCCTCTCTGTCTATTGCCCGTCTTGCGCCGATCGACTCGTGGGTCCGGATTTTGCGGGTGTGTGAAAAGCGCAGATCTGTACTTAGACGAATTTCACCTTTACTTTCTCGTCTTCAACATTCTTGACGTTGCAATCTTTTACTTTTCTGTTACATATCAGAGCACACTCTGGTGAGCAGGGTGTTCGTTCCATAACTTACGTGCGATCAATACGTCTCACGACGGTATTGACATGATTTTGAGTGAAATACGTGTCCAATGAGAGTTAAAGGGGACAGGCTTTGCAAAATTACCTTACACGTTGTTTTATATACGACGTGTCGTTGCAAATTGACGTGTCAATTTGCACACCTCGTAGACGCCTTAGCATTAAATTTCGACCCACTAAATTTAGCCAGTACCTACTAAAATTAGGGCCATAGGCGCTAATTTTAGTGGATGAGCCGCTAAAGCGATAGAAGCCAAAAATGCTCTCACTTTTCCACCGAAATTCCTGGTCCAAGGAAATTGGTTAATTACTTGTCCATGGAAATTCCTGGAACAGGAAATTCGTGCCCTTCTTTTCCGCCGAGATTCCTGGTCCAGGAAAATGGGTGCTCTTCCCATCGAAATTTCCTTGGTCCAGGAAGTTGTTGCTCTTCCCTTCAAAATTCCTGTGAACCAGGAAATTCGAAATTTGCGCGTATTTGTGAGTATGCCCTGCGAATTATTCAGTACGAATCAACCTTAACCTCAAGAACAAACGTGAAATAGCCAGGGACGGAAAACGCGCTTTCTGCAGCCATTCTGCAGCCAGCTCGCACCAGGAAGAGGTAAATGAGGGCTATATACCTTTTAAATGAGGAATAACGCCTCTGAAAACTCTTTGTAAGGCTCAAAGAATGCATTTTCGAGCGAAATTGAGCGAAATTGAGCACTGCAATAGAGTTCCATTGCTCTCTACCGAATCGCATCTCTCACGGCTCAACCACAAGGTTTCATTAAACAAGATTCGCATACATGGTAGCCATATACAATTATCTATCCCTTCTCTTTTAAATTCTCTTCATTCATTGTGTTGTTGTTGAGAAATCGGTCTCTGAAATAGGTTGCAATGTAGTCGTCTATTTTCAGAATGCACGTGCTGAGAAATTCGCATGATGTGACTAAGAACACGCACTAATTTAGGGAGTACCCCCTAAAATTAGGCGGGAGGTGCGGAAAGTCGAAAGGGGGGTGGGTACTGGAAGCTATCGATATCGGTGTGACTGGGAAGAAGCTTTCCATTTAGAGGTTGCTCTTTTCCATAGGTGACAGTGCCAGTGAGCCGACCTCTTTTTAAGCTGGGTGCGAATACGGCCATTTTAATATGGTAGGTATCTATCGTACTCCGTACACATGTGCACGCCTTCACACGGCGACCAGATTTAAGACCGACTAGTTACCCAGAACTCCAAACAAAGCCAACGCCATACTAACGAACAAAGGACAGAGTCTCAAATGCAAGCCACAGTGACGGTATTTGAGACGCAGCCCGAACAAAGCACAATTTCCAACGTGGACAAGCCCACGCTCCTTCACGCAAGCACCGCCGCAGCACCCACAGCAAAGCCAACACCCACGCCTCTCCACGCAGCCGTGGCCCTCGATGCCGCACCCGCCTCACCACTGTCCGCCAGCACAATGCCACTCTCGACGCTGGCAACGCTGGCAAGGTAAGTCTGGAGGTCGGCCGGCAGCGCCGTGTACCACGACGCGGTCGTCGGCACCGGCACCGAACCACCCGTCGGCAAGACGCCGTCAAGCAGTGCACGGTCTGCACCGGCGGTCGACAGCGACGATGCCACGCTGCTTGGCACGGCGGTCGCCAGGATCGAGGCTGCGGTTGCGAAGAACGGCTGCCGCGTCAGTGTCGCGATGTAGGCCGAGATGGCGTTGGGTCCGGTCGTTGCCTACGTAGCGTTTAGCTGGCTGGGAGGTGGAGAGCGTTTGGTGTGGTGTACCTGTTGCACGGCAGTTATGGTTGCTTGGGGTCCATCTTGGGCGGATGAGCAGAGTGGAATGGTAAGGAGGAGCAGGAGAGTCGTGAAAACGGTTATGGATGTGTAACTCGTCATCGAATTGGTGGAGTAGGTGCTGATGGTAAGTAATGTGGAGAAATGGTAGGCCTGATGGGTAATGACGACGAAGCTTAAGACTTCAACTGCTGTATCAGTGGAATTGAACCGATATTATGAGCAGTTCGAACTCAATGTATACTAAATGATGCTCCACAGGCCCTCAATTCACCCTCTAAGTCATCTTGAATCGGAGTCTACAGCCATGTCCCAAAAGAACTAGGATTTAGCCCCCGTTTACAAACCATGAACATCCTTCGAGTATGATGATCACCATGGTGGCCGCTCCTCCTCAGGTTACAACCACTTATAGTTATCAAAATCTGACTTTCAGGGCGAAAGAAACGGCACCATTCACAGTTTGCAGAGCTTGAAACGACCAATGTCGGTGGTGCCTGAGCAACCGCGCCCGAAGAGCGACATCGAAGAGTGTTTCGCATGAATATGGATGACAACCGTAGTTTGAAAGCATTGGTTTAAGCGATTGACTCACGTTCTCGTTTGGTTGCCCGGTCCTGTGCCGCTCGATTGAATTCGCTGATTGTTTTAAGGAACGCAGCCGGGGTTTAATGGAAGACTTGTAGTGAATAATCTGAAGCAGAAGGATGAGTAACGAGTTTAATTCACCATAATGGCTTTTATGTTATCAGCTTACTAGTTGTCTTGATCATGAAAGCTTGTCCTCATTTTCACGTATTGTGTAGAAGAGCAAGCTTTCCAACAAAAGTATTACTCTACAATGGCAAGTGCAGCGACTACGGCGTATAGGACAAGTGTTTCTCAAGTTCCATCCAAATGATCGCACCAAATGCCACTGGACAGCATCATTCCATCATCCGAAACTGGTCTACACTTATCTACACATCTCGTCCCGAAAAGGTTATCCCCAAGTCGTAAGAAAGCCGTGACTTCACAAGGTTCCGGTTGCATAACGTCCAATGAGCTCTGCAATGAAATTGGATACCTATGTAAATCCTCTCCATTGAACCTCTTCTGGGCCTCAGAATACTGTGCCACTACGTACAGAGCTAGTCTACCTCTCTTCCACTCTCCAATTACATAGGTATCAGAAATCCAAAGACAAAAGAGGGAGCGACCAAGATATTGCGATAGTGTCGATTCAACAAGAGAGCGAGTGTCGAAGGAAAACGTAAGAGAATGTGTATAATGGCCTCCAGGTCCCGCACCAACCTCTAATATTTCCTTCAGTAAATCACCAACGGCTTCCGTGCCCATCCACTCAGGTATCTCCAACCCGCACCAGTCCTGGCGCCTTCCTCGAGCGCCGCCTGAACACCCTCCAGTAGCCTATCATTATCACGACCCATCTCCCTATGTAGCCTCAGCATCCACCTCTCCCACGCCCAGCTGCCCACAAGACCTGAAATCAAGCTCGCGTCTGCGGTAGTACCTTTGTCGTCGGCGAACATCTCAGCGTCGGATTGCTGCGCCATGGGCAGAACGAGCCACGCCCTGCGCACCTGGCCAAAGCCGGCCTTGCGCAGTCGCGGCAGCCAGGCCTTGGTGGCACAGGGATCGTAGCCGCGAGTGCGGAGGTTGAAGCAGAACTCGACGCTGAGCGCCGACGCCAGCGGGCCCGACCTCAGGATGTCGGCGTCCAGCAGCGCGAACTCCAGGCAGCCGCCGGGCTTGAGCACGCGCATGCACTCGGCCAGCGTCAGGTCGAACTCGTCGGCCGTGGAGCCAGCCGGCTTGAAGGTGCGCAGCTGCGCGAACAGGTTACGCGCTGACACCACGTGGAAGTAGTCGTCCGGGAACGGCAGCGTCCACAGGTTCGCCACCTGCAGCTGCACGTGGTTTTCCGGGCCCTCGATGCTGGAGTCCACCAGCTGCTCGCCGGTGTACACGGTGTTCACCGCCGAGTTGGGGTGCTCCAGTGCCACTTGCCAGGCCCAGTCGCAAGAGGATTGACCGCCGAGGTCGAGGACGCGGCCTCGGCGCACGCGAGAGAACGTCTTTCCCGTCGGTGACATGAGCAGCGTGCCGCCGTTGAGCAGCTTGGTGGCTTCGAGATTCCAGGACACCGGCTTGATCTGCTCGAGGGCTCGACGTTCACGTTGCGCGTCAGCGATCATCTCCTTTTCGGCGGACTGTTCCTCTTGTTCACCGATGTTGAGGTGCGAGATGGGACGCATCGGAGCCACTCGATCCGGAGCGGAAATGTCGTATTTCCCTTCAAGCTGGTTGACATGCATGGAGAAGAGGCAGCGACGATCAAGACGCAAGGCTTCATTGCGTGTCTTGCGGTGAACAAAAGCATCGATCATCTGAGCATTCATGCTGAGGTGCTTGAAGCCTCGGACAAGAGTCGAATCCTTGGGAGATGTCGGCGATGATTCCTTGCTGGTTGGACCTGAAATAGAGATCTGACTATCATCTGCGAATCGGACCGATTTGTGAGATGGTAGGCCATTCGAACCGTCATCCACGGTTGACGAAATGCTGGTTGGGTCAGAGTTTGATCGTTCTCTAGGGCTGTCGGCCTTATCTGCCAACTTGTCCTCAATGAAAGTCGTCTGCTGGTCCAGCCAAAGAGTCGTTCGATCCAAGTTTAGCTTGCTGTTGGCCTTGAGCTCGGCGACATATGTTTCCTTGTACTCGGATTGCTGGCTGGCTACCGCGGTCGGGAAACTGGCCATGCTTCCTGTGCTGACGATTCTTGAGCCATTTGAGGCAACTTCGGTCTGGCTTCCATTTTGGCTTCCTTCAGTCGATGCCTTTGGAGACGTCAATGGGATACGGCGCGCAGTTGGTGGTCCTTCAGTAAGATTCTCATCATCTTCGGGAACTATTATTGTATTTTCAACAATAGGCGGAGACTTGACGGCTGGTGGAGATCCTTGATTACTGCGGCGTCCTATGCTGTCCTTGGATATTCGATCGCGCCACGGAACACTATAGAAACGTTCCGCTATGCCGGTGGAAGGAGCATCAAGAGGTGAAGGAAGCCACGTGTGACGACTGGAAGGCTCCAGGGCAGAGAAGAAACCTCCTGGAGATGGAATCGAGAGTAACGACAAGCTTCCATCGTCGGTACCCACCGGTGTGATTAGAATATCCACTTTATCCGCCTGACCAGTTTCAACTTCTTGCATCTCGGCAACAGGGATAGAGAATATCGCCGAGTCACTGTCTGAAGACACTCCAGTTAGGCATTCAAGTGTCTCGAGAGCATCGGGGTGTAATTGAACTGGAGCGCTCCAGTCTTCAGGATTCTGTTCTTGAACTTCCAGCTCCGGCGTCGATGGGCAACTCTGGTGTGAAAGTTCGTCTGAAGTCAGACTACCATCAAGCGAAGGAGCATTGCTTGAAGTGCGGTGGTTTGTACGCGCTGCTAAGCGTGCAAGTGCCTCCGGAGTTGGCGAAAGATACATGCTGGGCGAAAGCAAGCTGGGGGACATCATCGGAGAAAGCATTGCACTTGGTGAAACTCCTTTCCGCAATTTCTTAATCGAAGGCCATTGATTCGGAGACGGTATGATGATCGAAGGATAGCGTCTTCTGGGACCTTTCATCTCTTCCGTTGGGGTTTCCATCGAGGCCGATATACGAATCGGCACCTCCTCGGCCTCGTTGTCTGTCAAATCGTACAAATCATCGAAATCTTGGCTGTCCTTTTTGGTTTTGGCTTTCTTGTTGAATGTAAGTAAAGTCGGTGTTGGCATTCCGTTGCTTGTCGGTGAAGCCTCGATGACAGGCGATAGATGATGAGTTATCCATTGCTGTCGAGGCGGTTCGATATCTTGGGGTTCGTCTTCGATTATGGTAGTGCACGTCAATCTCCGTTCCTGCGGAGTCTCTGGTGGTCTATGTCTCATAAGGTGGAAAGCGAGTGACGCCATGGTCTCGATGGAGACCACGTATTAAATATGCTAGCTGATGATAAGTACGCTGTTGAACCGGTCAAGAGCGTGTTAGAAAAGATTGGAAGCACTTCGATCAACGAAGTATTAGGGTGTAAGGCGGACAGAACGACGTGCAACAAGAAGCAAGAGCGGTAGGCGGCTGCAAGAAAGGTCAAATAGGTGAGCCAGCCGTTCACGCCGCATTCAGATGACCACTTTGAGGAAGAAGCTGTCGCCACTTTGTCGGTAGGTCCAGCGGTGGGTCACTCTCAATGGTCAATGCGACAATTGGCGAGATTCTCGGACGCATAGAGTCAGTGCTCGATATCCTGCACTCTGGCCGTCCATCTACCACGTTGGCGTGTACTCGGAGGTGTAGAGACAATCATTGGCAACCAGTAGCGCTCTGTACTCGGAACCATGCCGATTGTGGGAGAGGCAATAACTAATGGCCATACGTTCGAATGCCAATAATAGTGAGAATCGGCCTTTCCGGAGCCTCATTGGGGAAGAAATGTGGTTAAGCGCCGACTTGGACGAGGATTAACGTTGATGCTCTCTGGTTGGTCCAACGTCAACCAACGAGCATTGTGGGAGGCAAGCTGGCGCGTAGAATCACGGGGGCTGCACGGCAACAATCTGGCACGGGCTCTGTAAGTTTCGCGCCGGTATTGCAATGTTGTGCAGCTGTATCTTGAGGCGTCAGCCAGGGTCGTGCAGCGGTAATTGAAATGATGATAACGGGATGAAAGTCGTGGATCGAAACTGCTGTCGCCACATGTTGTGGCGGTGGTACGATACGATAGAGTACGGTAACTTCTTTGGACCTCCAGCATCTCATCCAACTCATCGATCTCTTGAAGCCTGATTCATATTCTGGTGATGGCATTCGAGGCGGATATAATGCAACTCGACGCGGAAGGTATGATTCGTGCATACAACGGCGTAGTACTCCGTACATAGTTCAAACAAACAACGAAGTACTCTATGCATCATCGGTTGAAGTTCGGCCGGCTTCTGACGGGTTGAGCTGCTCGTATACTTCATCATTTAATCTCCTCGCAACATTTCAGTAATTTCTTCATCACTCCGTCCAATTGCCACATATTTGTGGCTTCGAACTTGGCCAAGATGAGTCCTCGAGCCATCATAGCGCCTTCCATCCTATCCGCCGACTTTGGCGCCCTCGGCCAAGAATGCATCGTGACCATGAAGAATGGCGCCGACTGGCTGCATGTAGACATCATGGATGGTAAGCTCTCCGGTCGATCACTGAAGCAGTAATTAACGAGGTTCAAGGGCACTTTGTGCCCAACATGACCTTTGGCGCCCCAGTTGTGACCAAGATACGGTCTCGAGTCGAACGGCCACCCGAACCAATGGGTACTGGAACATTCGACTGTCATATGATGATCGCTGAGGTACTTCTCCTTTATTAGTGTCGATTCTTTAAACGTTCGGTTTTGCTACCGCTTCGTGCAAGCGCCCATTTCGTCCTTCAGCCATTAGGATTCTCAATTTCACAGCAGCTCTTTATCGTTTCGAAAGTGAAGTTGAGAATGCTCACAAAATCACAATAGCCTCACAGATGGGTAATCGATTTCAAAAAAGCGGGATGTGACTTGTATTGCTTTCACTATGAAGCCGCAATTTCATCAACTGCCGCCGATTCGCCATCTGGACAATCAGACAGGAAGACTAGTCCAAAAGAGCTCATCAAGTTCATTCATTCACATGGCATGAAGGCTGGAATCGCAATCAAGCCTAAAACGCCCGTTGAAGTGTTGTGGGATATAGTTGAGAACCCGAATGCAGAAGAGAAACCCGATGTAAGCGCCTACGTTGGCGGTACTAGCTGTGATGGAGATGGCTAACTCATATGCAGATGGTACTCGTCATGACCGTTGAGCCCGGCTTCGGCGGTCAATCATTCATGGCAGACCAACTTCCCAAAGTGGCGGCGCTGCGAAAAAGATACCCTGAGTTGCCCATTGAAGTTGACGGTGGTCTGTCTGAGAAGACTGTCGACCAGGCTGCAGAGGCCGGCGCGAATGTGATTGTGGCGGGCAGTGCTGTGTTCGGCGCTAAAGATCCAGCAGAGGTCATTAGGAAGCTACGAGAGGCAGTTGAGAAGCGGAGGTGACTCCCGGCGAAGGTTTGATGAAACCTTCAAGAAGAAAACTCACGTTTACGAAGTCGTGCCATAAATTGGAATTCAAAATCTCATACCTAGACAAACGTTTATATCCAGAAATTCGACATGGATTTCTGATTGGCTAGAGGCATATCATGAACTTCTGCATAAGTTGGACGGAGAACCGCAAAAATCATAAGACCACAGAATACTACTCCTTCCGTTATTTACCAACATGACGTGATTAGAAATTTTACCTTCCAAATACGAAGAAAAGACGCGATCAGATTTATAATCTGCCTTATCGAAAGGACTGGGACTGCGGGAGCGGAGATGCAGTGCATGCTTTACGATAGCGGCTTTGCGACTGCAGCTTTCATCACTACATTGCCCACGGAATAGTTTAAGCAAACTCAAAATCTTCTAGTCGATTCGGTTTCTCTCAATTCAAGTCAATTCTCACTCTCGTCCACAATGCCTGAAATCAAAGAATCCAAAGTCGAAACATCACACGGCACGTTGGCATACAGCGATGTCGGCTCTGGATCCCCCGCAGTACTGCTCTTGCACGGCAATTCCTTCTGCATGAAGATCTGGAAACACATACTAGGCTCGCCGTTGTCAGCAAAGCACCGTATCATCGCCTTTGACCTGCCTGGCCATGGTGATTCGTCCAACGCGAAAAATCCGGAAAAGGACTATACGCAGCCAGGCTATGCGCGTGCCGCTCTGGAGCTTTTGTCCAAGCTCGGTGTCAAAGAAGTCATCTGTCTGGGTTGGAGTTTGGGTGGTCACAATGCTATTGAGATGATTCCGTTGGCAGCAGAAGCCGGCATCACGATTAAGGGTATCATGATCGTAGGCACTCCACCAGTTGCGCAGCAGGGAGAATTGGATAAAGGTTTTACCTTTGGGCCTGAAGGTTGGCAGACTTCATGGGTTCGTATTTAGTCTCTTCTTTGGCTGTGTCGAAGGAACTTCTGCTAATGATCATGTAGGCTGCTCGTGACGATCTAACACCAGAAGAAGAAGAAACATTCGCAAAGAATTGTGCGGACCCCCCGTATGAGGACTGGATGCTCGACTGTGTGAGGCGAACTGATCCAAAGGCGAGAAGTACCATGTTCCAGGCATTTTTCAGAGGCGAATATCTTGATCAGAGGAAGACAGTCGAAGAGACGGATATCCCAGTCGCAGTTGTTAACGGACAGAGTGAGCCATTCGTTAACATAAAATTCATCAGCGGATTGAAGTTTGGTAACCTTTGGGGTGGCAAGTGTATTGAAATGCCAGGACTTCTTCACGCGCCATTCTGGGCAAAGCCGAAAGAGTTTCAAGATATCCTCGATAAGTTTGTAGAGGATTGTTCGAAGTGAAGATAGTAAATAACTATCTCCAAATTTATCCCATTTAAACTGTTATTCAAGAGATACCTAGAAAAACACTTTCCGTCTCTGGCAATGAGATCAAACGTCAGTTCTGCTTCACGGTGTTCAAAAATACCCTCAGGTTGAAATGGCTTCCACTGGCCCTTCACCTCAACACGCAGTTAAAATATGCCCAATGGCAAGCTCACTGTAACAATCTGGAGCGTCTAATCCGTGTCATCAGATTGAGAATTAGTATCAGATATGGCATATCCGAGATCGTTGTGCGCGCACAGAAGCCATTTCTTGAATCTTGCAAGTCTTGACATTTTCTTCTCGCATTTTGTTTCCTTTAGACGAATCAGTACTGATATTAGAAACTCTTTTAAGAAGCCAAGCTTACCAACTCTAAATCCTTGATGGTCTCACAGCGTTGCACCTTGCCGACCAAGGCCATTTGCTCAGCAACAACCAGCGAATTGACGATGGAGTAGATGTGCTTGCCGACTGCGTCGTGATCTTCTTTAGAGGTAAAGTGTACGTCCCCTGGTACACCTTCCCATGAGGCCGGACACAAGTTGCACCACTGTTCAAGGGTGAACTTCCTCAGGAGCTTGCCTGATCCTCTCCGGCGCTGCCATCGCATAATAGATATGCTAGCTAGCCAAGGTTTCTCATCCAGATTGAGCGTCGAATCTTTGACATTCTCCTTGGCCAATACTAGGAAGATGAATTCGCATATTCCCTTGCATGAAGCTTTCTTGGGAGGTAGGTAGGTGATGTCTTTGGTGTGGATATTCGCTCTAATTAATTCGACCCAAGGTCGTGCACGGTTGTCTTTGAGCGGGTGAATTATGATGCCTTTGCTGTCTTCACGATGATCTTGTAAGGGACGAGTAGTCTGTGCCTCGTAAGTCCGGATTTTTTCATTCTTCTTGTTCATAAAGCAGATCGCAGGCCAGTATCTTTCTTCCTCGTATGGCCGACCCATGTCTGATATTCCAGTGTTTCTATGTTGTGAGATATGACCGAAGCTTCTAGACTGTCTCAGGTGTTGCAAGAGGGTGAGTTGGAGCATAATGTAGACAAACTGACGGTGAAATTGGTTGAAAAGTAGTGAGACTGTTGGAAAACATTTGACGTTCTACGGTGCTTTATAGACACTCGATCCTCGGCCAACTTGAGGAACCTATCCAATTCCGTGGTATCAGTAGCTTGCTAAGCACTCCTTTTTTTTTCCATTCTTGTAGGAGTACGAATTCTCAAACTGTCTACCTTACCTTACTCACCTCAATTTAGAAGAGCGTCCTCTTGAAATTCTATCATTTGTTAATAAACTGGATAAAGAGCAACATATCTTTCATTCAAACCGAGAATTCGCAAAGTTTATCACTTACATATGGAGTACCATGGATGCGAAAGCTCATTGTGGGCATCACAGACGTGGTAACATCTACTGGACTGGATTTCCAACCGCTAGATCGAGATCAGCAAGACCACACGGGATCATCTCGACCAGTTTCATTCAGTACAACAGCGTTGAACTTCGAAGCTTGTTTTCACTCGTCAGTCTAGCGGTTCCCAGTAGTTCACTCCCGAGAGATAAGCGCATTCACATGATCACGAAGTGCGGAGATTGGTACCAGGACAAAGATCGCTGTGTCGCGCATGTCCATACTGCTTCTGCATATAGATTGTTGTAATCCATAGTGACAAACTTCTAAGCGTCTATCGTAGAGACCTGGCCTGTCGTTTTCGGCAAATGTCCTGAGCGCTGACCGTCGTATTCCTTCCCAACCGGTAGATCTTCGTGGATAATCTTCTCCAAACTTTTACCTCTGGTTTCCTGCAAGAAGAGAAAGGCGAAAACGGCGATGAACAAGTCGAACACACCCCACAGCAAGAATGTACCCCTGGAATAAAGTAAGTCTTTCTGACGACTACCGATGATGCTAGAAAAAATACCATCCCATGCTATTAATCATGTACGGTGTCGTAAATGAGAAGACGAAGTTGAACAACCACTGTGCAGCTACGCCAATTGCAACTCCAGGTTCACGGATACGGGTTGAAAAGATTCTGAAATGACGAGTTAGCCTCATTTACACTTTGATAGATCTCTCGCTTACTCAGAAACGTAGGGCCAAGGTAGTGGTCCCCAACTGAAGTTGTAGATTATAACAAAGAGCTGGACCAGTTAGCGTATGTGCAAAGAGGGTAGCGTTCTCGAACTCACGTATATCATGGCAACGGTGGCAATACCGCTGCTAGTGATGTTACCTCCGCTTGCAGGTTTTGTCTTCACAACGACTGCAGTTACAATCTGACAAACTCCCATGAAGACTGCACCCCATATAAGAACTTGTCGTCGGCCAATGCGTTCGGAAACTAGAAATACAAAAACTGCACATGCCACAACCTTTACCGCACCGAAGATGGCTGTCAAAAGCAGATCGCGGTTGCCACCACCGACAAGGAGCTTGAAGTATTGTGGACCAAAATATGCGAATGCCGTTGCGCCTGTCGCTTGTTGAGCAGTGAACACTGCAAAAGCCAGAACGACACGTTTGAAATTGTCGGGTTCTAGAAGCTCTTTGAATTGGAATCCAGCTGTTTCTCTTTCTTCGATGGCAACACCGGCTTGAATTTCTTGCATCTCGGCTTCTGTCTCTACGCCTCTATCGGCACGAATCCAGGTCAAACTATCCCAAGCTTCGTCATGTCGTCCCTTCTTTGTAAGCCATCTTGTACTTTCTTTCAATGTCAGCATGCCGAGTCCGAGAAGAGCCGCTGGTATAAGTTGAAGACCGATTGGAATCTGCCACTGTCTTGGGACGGGTTTTTTGAAGTCTTTGGCCACTCCCCAGTCTACCCAGTAGCTTGTAAAGATGCCCAGCGTAAAGAACAGCTGGAAGAAGCTACCGACCTGACCGCGCATTTCCTTGGGAGTCATTTCGGAGCTGAACATTGGAACGACAACTGTGGCGCCGCCTAATCCGAGACCTGCTATGACGCGCCCAAAATAGAATGCAGGAAGGCTGTGTGTATCAATTGTTTCGATGATGACACCAATGCAAAAGATGATCGAACAGATAATCAGAGCGGGTCGACGACCGAGCCATCCTGTGAGAGGCCATATCAAGAAGCAACCAACGAGGGCGCCAAGTTGCTGAATTCCGACTGAAAGTGATGATACTCTTGTCTCTTGCTTAGGACTATAGCGAAATGATTTCTCATAAGATGTCAAGGTGAGGACACCTCCTGTTCGAACAATCAATTAACGTTACAAGGAGACATGCCTGAAATCCTACCAACGCTACCATGAAGTGGTTAGCTCTGCTACTGATAAATGGACTTGGATCAAGCAATTTACATTCCACTGTCGTAGCCGAAGAGAAATCCTGCTGTGCAAACGCAGGTTCCGAGCTAATATGCTCTCAATCTACCAAGTGCCGTCATCTTGAAAGATCACTGACCTGGAAAAATTTGGATCATCACAACGCGACATGGTCAGCTACTTAAATTTCTCTTTCAACATCTGAACGGCGCATAATTCCGAGAAGAATGTGTTCATCCGGCCACACCGGACATGATCCAAAAAGGTCTCCAGCTGTTTTTCACTGAACCTCATGGCACTTCGTCTCATTCGATTGGAGGCATATGGCGTCACTAACGACGGCAAAGGCAGTGACAGCGATGTTGCAATCACTGGCCTGTATTGCTCAAGCATAACTACCTACTACTAGCAAGGGTTCGGGCAGCAGAAACGATGGCAAAATAACGTTAGTTTGGTAGAAAGGGAAAGTGTGAGCCGATCGTTGAGTTTGAGTACGGTAGCGTTGCGGGGCCCGAGGACGATTTGCAAGCTGCGGGAGGGAAGCTTCATCTTGCGCTGAGCTACAAAATGGCAGACAAGCAGGCTGAAATCAGGTTAACATTAGACGCAATTCAAGTTAAGATACTGTTAGGAATGTCTCGACGACACCCAAATAGCGAATGCAGTGTGTCGAAGTGATCAAGTTCCAAATGGAGCCGGTGAAGAAGCTAAAACCCGGCAGCTCAGAGGTTCGTTCTACGGTTGAGCTTCTGTGAGGTTGTAATGAGAGAGGCCCTTAGCGTTGATACGGCACTACCTACACCGCCAAGGGAGGTGATTATTTTAACGGACATAAATCCGCGGTAAGAGCTTCAAATCAACCAATCCTACCTCCAATTGCTTCACCATGGCTCCAAAGAGGGAATTGACTGAGTCGCTGGGCAATGTCCTTGTCGTAGGCGCCTGTGGATTCCTTGGATACCATATGGTCGCTCTTGTACTCGACCTCTCTCCAAAGTCAAAAGTCTTTGGCATCGACCTCAAAACCGCCAACAGGAGAATCGCCAAAGCCACCTACTTTGACTGCGACATTACCGACGATGCCACTGTTCGGAAGATATTCTCCGAGGTCAAACCAGACGTTATCATTCATACGGCGAGCGCCATGATCAAAGATCAAGCGAAGAAGGATCTCGTATGGAAAGTCAATGTGGAAGGCACAAACAATCTCCTTAAAGCGGCTCAGGAAAATGGAGTCAAGGCATTTGTCTACACTTCATCATCCAGCGTTACTGGTGGCACCGAAAATGAATACTTCAACACTGATGAGAAATGGCCTGTCATCATCGGCGATGACCAGCCGGAATACTATACCAACACCAAGGTATCACTTGAGAGTTTTCCGTGAACGGATGAGAGCATGAATTGACTGGTCACAGGGTGTTGCTGAAATCACAGTACTGGAACAGAACCGCAAACCCTCAGACTCCTTCCTTACCTGCGCCATTCGACCAGCTGCCATCTACGGTGAAGGTGACACCACCGTTCTGTTTGGATTCCTCCAGGCCAGCCAGAGAGGTCAATCTCGCTTCCAAATCGGAGAAAACAACAACCTCTTTGACTTTACATACGTTCAAAACGTTGCCTACGGACACATCCTTGCCGCTGCCGCTCTACTGCACACCTCCACCACTGGCACGAAGCTATCGGAGGATGAGAAGGTTGATGGAGAGGCATTTATCATAACCAATGACAGTCCAGTCTACTTTTGGGACTTTGCTCAAACGGTATGGAGAGAAGCCGGCAATTTGGTCGAGCCGAAGAAGGTGTGGGTGATCCCTACTCATTGGGCACTTGCTATTTCAAGGCTCTTGGAACTTCTTCTGGCTCCATTTGGCAAAGAACCAACTTTCAACACATGGAGGGTTCGCTTCAGTGCCATGACGAAGTACTACAGCATCACCAAGGCGAAACAAAGGCTAGGTTATCAGCCACTAGTGTCGTTGGAGGAGGGTATCAAGAGAGGAGTGAAGGAAGTTATGACCCGGTATGGATGGGACAAGAAGGGTGCGGTGGAAAAGAAGACGCAGTAATTGTAATTGAATCCTTGAGGACTACACTTGCACCAATCTACCGGTTAGATCGATGGACGCATAATGGCGAGCGTGTCTAGTGGACAAATCAAGTTATGAGAATCCGAGTAGCTTTGTAGCGAAGAGCCAAAGGCGTCTCGCCTCGTTCCACTCTTCAAATTTTAGAAACATATCGCGAAGCTATACTAACAGGAATTAAAACCGCTTACATGTAAGTGCTCGTAACAGGAGAGCATTCTACAAGCTCGAGTTGCATGCCAGTTGCATCGGCGGATCCCTTTTATGCCTCAACGCCAAAAGTAAACCAAATGCAAATGGCGCTAAAGATGCAAAAGCCAGTCTGTTCTCTGGTCCAACTCTAATCAAAACCATCTCTTGCTCAATCACGGGGTATTCTGTCCTTCACAGGTGTACCAAATCCATGCTATTAACCATCCACTGTGGTATAATGGAACGCATTCCATCACCAAGCCCAGCTGCCTCTCCTCACGACAACACCAAAGCCACCCATAACGTCTTCCTTTTGAACCATGAAAGGCTGTTGTCGCGCCCACTCTTTAATGTACAGCTTCAGCGCTCTCCACCTCCAACAATCAACCTCTCTGATGCCCTCGTGCCAGCCTTCCTCATCATCGCCAAAGCGAATGTAGCCCTTCACGGAGGGCAAGTGATCGTCACGGCGGAGCTCAGCAACGGCAATGCCGCTGATCTTCGAGAGCTCAGCGTCGAAGCGGCGCGCCAGCGATGGGTAGCCCAGCGACAGGTAGTTGTAGACCTGGGTGACGAAGCCGTCGCCGAACTCCTGGTCGATGGACTTCTCCTTCTGCAGCTCCTGCTCCAGCTTCTCGTCCAGGCTCGCCATGCCGGAGTTGGACGGGGGCGGGCTGGGCGGCAGGCCGCGCGTGAACGGCGCCTGCCGCGGCTCGGAGCCGTTCGTCGCCGCATGCTCGAGAGAGCCAAAGTCCTCCGGCTCGACGCGCGGCGTCATCAGTCCCGTAGGACCGGTCGGTGCAACGGCCAGGTGGCCGGACTCGGTGCAGAAACCTCCCCAAAGGCCACCGCGGCTCGAAGCACGACTGTTGGGCTTGCTCCACTGCGAAAAGCTGGTGTCTTTGGTTTCGGGCGGACACCACAGGCCTTCGGGATTCGAATTTTCGTTTGCCTGCTCGGTGAGATAGCACATGGCGTTGCGGTCCTTCCAACAGCCTTGTGTGACGTCGAAGCGGGCTGGCTCTGGCGATTCACACCGCGGAAACTCGATATCGGCGCCGAGCATGGGCGGCCGAGCACGTGCTCTGATGCGCGCCATTTCCAGATCCTTTGAAATGTCGTTCTCGAAGAGACCGCTACCGCGCCCTCGCTGTGCCATCGGGTTCACCCACGCCGACGACAGCGATGATTGTTGTGCCATCTTCCGCTTACGAGCTTCACGAATCTGTCGTTCCTTCTCGCGCTCGGCCTCGCGCTTCTCCTGATGTCGCCGCATCTCCAGGTAGTGAACGTCGGTTTTGGTGAAGCCGGAGTCACGGCGGTCGAAAACAGTGCTCATACGGCTGTTGGATGCCGTTGTCTCGTCGTCTCTGTCGATGAAGTGACTGACTGGAATGTGTCTGTCGTCGTTGGGAAAGGCAGCAAGTGCCTGTTCGCGTAGCTGCCGTTCGGCGGCTTTGGCAGCAAGTTCAAGCAAGTAACCGGAGCCATCAAAGCTCTCGCGTCTTCGAGTGGGATTGCGGGATTGGTCTGAGGAAGAGGGTGGCGAGGTGGAAAGAGATTCCGAGTCTGATTTGTCCGAGTCTGAAGATGCTATAGGATCCAGTCCAGGTACATGGAAAGAATGCCGTCGCATTGACTCCCCAGAGAGTGTGCGCTTGGGCAATGGAATGCCGAGCCTTCTAGCTTCAATACTTGAGAGCGTAGGAGACTCTATGTTTAAGGACTCGGGAGTGTTCACGGGTGGTGTAGGTATCGGTAGACTATCGACGTGCCGGCGGTGGATGTTGTTTCGTGGTGAGCCAGCATCGGTCTTATCTGATGGCAAAAGTGCCGGCTTCTTGTCACCTGCCTTCCTCGTACGTTGTGCCGTCTCAAGGAGCTCAGGAGGGAATTTTCGGCGCGCTAGCTTGGTATCTGTGGAGCTCGCCGAATCTTCGCTGACCTCGGACACTTCCTTCTCTGACGCCTCCGACTTTACAGTGTTTCGGGAGGTAGAAGTAGACTCCTCGACGAGCTGAGGGACGAACCTGCGCTTGGTCTTGGGTTGAGGTTCTCCATCTTCGTTAGCCTTGCTCTTCGAACTGACGTGCGAAACCTCAGCAAGTTGCGGAGGGAATTTCCTTCGCGGAGGTGGCGGATCTGATTGCAATCCCGGTGTTCTGGAACTTCTGGAGGTAACGTCCACCGGTTGGTGAGCAAAACGCCGCGAGGGACGGCCCCCCGTCTCGATGGGCTCGAGCTTCAACTTGCGAGGTGTACCGGAGGACATCCTCTGATGGGTAGACCAGAACGGTCCAAAGGCAGTCTAGAGTGAAAGACTGACCCAATTGAAGGAGAGAGGGTGCCTCAACTGGTAGAAGTTGCAATGTGCGAGGCTGAACTCTAGACTTATTCAATCCTGGGGTGGCAAGGCGTCGTCTCACCAACGCGGGGGTGCGTGATGTCGGGTGAAATCGGAGACGATCTCCTGCACGTCAAGCTTCCACAATGACCGTCAGACGTGAGGATAAGGCCCGAATGGATGGAGAGACGCCCGGTTGGATTGGTTTGAGACGAATGGAGAACGCCACCGGTCTTATGGATAGAAAAGTAAGATTATAGCTTAGATAAGGTTGAGTGGAGTGCAACAGACTTTTCGGGCAACTTCCCAATCAACGCACGAGGCTATGGTGTGTCAGTGGTGAAAGAAAGCTCAGTAAAGGTTGATATATAAGCAGAAGGTTTGTTTCAGCGAAACCAAGGCGAAGAACAAACCAACCCGACTCGGGCCGAAGCATGATCAGAGTGTTCAGAGCCTGGTGTTGACTTGTTTCCTTTTCCAGTTTGCCGGATGCATGTGATAGAAATCATTCGTTCTGCATGAGAAGGATTGAAGGCTACTTTCCGAATGACGTCGAAAGCCACGTCGCTGTGGAGAGATGCCAAATAAATCATCACGTACCTTAATGTGAAGGTGGCTGCGTCAAAACAGAGGCGGCTTGAGAAGTGCAATACACATTGATCTATCTCAAATGATAAGAAGATCCAGGCCGTCTGCAGGGGATGAATTAAGCAAGGTTCGATGGCAGTGGGTGAGTTCGAATGTTGAGCATAGATTGAAGCCAAGGTACATGCGCTGGGTCAGAGTCGGTGTGCATCGTCTCAGCCAGACTGACTGTCGCGCGCAGCTACTGCAATGGACGGAGCTCCAGCAGAGGTTGAAGTTGAAGAAGAGAACCTAGATGATCAACAATGAGCAAGCACGAAAATCTTCAATCGTTATCAAAGCGTGGGCGGCCGGAGAGAAGTTTAGTGCTGTTTGGTTCAAAGGTTCGCTCCAATGCATCTACCCTGGCCACGTTGTGCTGCATGGCGGGCTCAACGCAAAGTGGCCACCACAACCAAACCCACGCAATGGAATTGCCCGGATGGGCTGCAAGCGCGTGTATAAAAGGCCGTCCTTTCACTTACCAGTGCTCAACCACTGCGAACTAATGGCTCGCTGTCCCTTTTCATCAAGTTGTTGTCAAAGGTCAGAACTCGGCGTAAAAGGAGTGAGATGAAGCGAATGATCAATTCACCACCAAAGACGAGCAGAGGAAAAGAGAAGAAAACGCCAAATATTCCCACGACGACGACGATGGGGCTGTGCACACCACGAAGGAAAAAGGTCAAGTCCGAATCCAACATCATTTCTCGGCAGGTAGGCGGGAAGGCGTTCAATAACCTTCCCTCTCTCGTCTTTTTTTTCAGGGGATTTTCATTGCATTTTCAATTGGCTCCACTTGTTCCGAGTCAACTCTCAGCCTTAACGGTTAAAGTGCCGGGCTCGAGCACCACGATGCGTCCTTCGTGCTGGAAGCAAAGCGCGGGTGGCGGCCCGACATGAGTCGTGCCCTATCGTACTCTACACGCGTATTTCTATTTTGGCTTCCTAACAACGTCTCATCTTCTTCTGACTACAGTACTATTATGCAGTAGTAATGGCGCATGACGATGACTACGGCGCGTCTAGATCACCAACTTTACGCCACCCTCAGACTACTGGAGCTTACTGTCAGATTCTTGTTCGTAAAGTGGCGGTGTGACGCTATTCATTTCCCGTTGGGTTCGGGCATGATCACCTGGACATGACAAGAAGACGCACTATTTATCTAAACATTCAGAACTTCAAATGAGTATGCATTCATACTGGATCCCTATAACTATCTTACAAAACGACCGTTTATCGTTAAGAAGAGGCCGTCGCTTGAACCCGATACCGAACGCCATTTCCTACCTGGACGTCAATCTGGAGCGGAACGCTTGAAGAAACCACCCAGTAGTAATCGTACAAGGTCAATTCCAGTCAATCCACTCATAATTTTCCTCCACCTCGTATTCTGCTTCCTCCATCTGCTCGGCTTGGTCAGCGAACCATGTTAGCATTGTATTCGCTGAGGATTGCCATACAGGAGGAGATCTGGAGTTCTCTCTCGAGTCGTCCGACCACCGATTAGTGGTGTCCCAGACGTTTATTCCTGGACTGGTGCTACGACCGCTGTTCATCTCCAAGGAACCGAAGGATCTATCCATGTCGGTCTGATGTTCGATGTAATCTGGTGTCATCGGGCCATCGTCCATAGTGAAGTTTTCAATTCCTTGGGAGACGACTAGCTCCTCCGAGACATCCGGAGCACAGTGCTGAATTCCTTCTTCACTTAGTTGAAACGCCGTGTTTTTATTGACAAGATAAGTTACGACAGGTGGAAGTTCTTCCTCCTCGACACCTTCATCGCCGTCATAGTACTCTCTGTCTGTACCTAGACGTCGTCAGTTAGACTTCGACAATGATCAGAGAACTTCTAACCGTCCATCTCATCCGAATCACTCCCATCATTGTCGTTGGATTCGAAGCGGTAACTACGAAAGACGGTTTGCTGGCTAGTCACGGTGGAGTTCCATTGTGGCTCTCGCTCTCCATCCACACCGAATAGCAATCGATGCCTGTCGTAATATTGGTGGTGTTCGTTCTCTGGCGGCCACATGGAAGACAGATGTCCGTGATGAGGTCTGACTTGAACATTAGGAATTGATTCCAAGAACTGGCATTTACGACTCCGAAAAGCTGCAACTACCTTTGGCAAACAACTTTATTTTGTTTACAAAAGATCTCTTCACCAATAAGATCGAACGAGAATGTAAATAGTCCGTGGCCCTTGTTTACCTCTTTTTGTTTTCTGGAAGAAGAAATAAAGATCCCCGAGCACCACTAAAGCAATCAAGAAATCGGAAGTGAAAGCCAGAAGAAAGAGCTTGGAATGTTTGATTGAATGCGAAGTAGTTGGACTAGAAGTTGTCTTAATACTGAGAATACATGGACATATAATCATAGTAACAGATTAATGCTTCGGTGTAGGTCGTGGCAGATGATCTTGCTCACGGGACAGGTCTCGGTGCAACTACTTCGACAATCGTTCCCCTTGGTATCGAGAAAAGCCACGCTCACAAGCACTGGATTCTGCCTTGTCAAGGAAGCTTCTAATTCTTAATGCCATAAGCTGCCGGCCACGCTCGCGATTGATGCTAAGCCTGGCTTACTCGATGCTTTTGTGGTCTCAATTCATTCACGCGGATACGTTCCGAGACGAACATCACCGACGTCGGGCGAACAACGATCAAGTCCACGCGATCATCGCGCAATCATCCAACACCCTTGGCAGTGGTCTTGTCGGCGAAAAGGAAGCAACAACTATTGCGGCCGCGTACCTTCGGCATAGGTGAATTGTCGATTTCGTGATGCAAGAACGTTGGATGACATCCGCTGCCAACCGAGTTATTGCGGGGCACGTTGGCTATGCATCAACTCTAACCTCACCGCGCCGCTTATCTGGGGAAATGCACAAAACAACAAAACCCGTACTAGCAAGCTTCTATGCTGACCAATCTTTATTGCTCTTTCGGCGCCTTCCGATGGTGTTCATGTTCGTCGACCCAATGCTTGGTGTTCAACTTTGCGCTGCATTCTGGACAACGAGGCACTGCACCCATTCTTTTTGACTCCAAAGACCAATAAAGTATTTTGGCGTCTCGGCACACGGCTCAAACTCCGAATTTCGATGCTGTAATGCATGCCAATCTACAGCTGCATCAACCACGGTCTGGTGCTACCAGACTGGCTGCTTTGCAATCTGGCCGACACGTTTCTGCAATATGTCGAACGTGCATGCCGGTCAGGGCGGGCTTACTCGAGGATGACCGCAGGCTGTCTTGCTCACCTGACTCTTCGCCCATTCTTCCACGACTGTCAGTGGTCAACCCGACCAGCAACATCATCGCCGACGGGCGACATGCTGCATCGTCCAAGCCCCAATTTAACCAGGCTCGTATGCACCTCGCCCAGTCGCGGTGTGTTCTTTTGAAGCGAGATCAAATCACATTCCACGGAATGATGTCAGCCTCGCCAAACAGGCAACGGAGTGCTATGCATCTAAGACCCTGGAAATGGGCAACAAAATATATTCGAGACCTGTATCTGGGTACACATCTGTATCTATGCCGTCAAACCAACCTCTGTCCAATCATGCTGGCCACGCGGCTTCCAAGCCGCTCCTAGAACGCCCAAATATGCAGATGCGAAGCATCGTGTGAGTCGAAGACCCCACAAACCCCCATGGAGAAGCCTGCACTCCCCTTGTTTTCCTTAGTCGTTGTGCCACAAGAACGTCTTGAGGCTGTCCCAATGATCCGACTTGACGTAGCTGTCAAATTGTTAGCGCGTTGCTCCACATGTGCCGCTCCTACTCCGCCTCATCCACGTGCGCCTCCACACAGGGAGCAAAGATGATGCGGAAGCAAGGAAGATGACCGACGTACATGTAATTCATACTGCTCCTCAAGCTGGGCTGCACGCAATCGGGATGCCACTTGAACAGCCACATGACGCAAGCCCAACTAAGCGAGGCGAAGGCCACCCATCCGTAGTCGCGCACAGCGTCGCGGGTATCGGGCCAGCGATCGAGCAAGCCCCAGCCGTTGCGAGCAGGCGTGTAGACGCCGTTGTCAGCGAAGGCGATGTGCGGCTGCACGGCCAGCTTCGCGGCGGCCAGGCACACGCGCGCAAACACGTAGATCACAATCTGCTGCGCGACGGGGCTGTGGATGCCGCGCCCGAACACCACGTAGCCGCCCAGCAGGCCCGCGATGAACGGGTCCTGTGTGTGCACTTTGCCAGCTTTGATGCGCGACAGCGCGAGCATCGTGCTTTTGTAGATGAGCGCGAAGTAGGCGAGGTTGCGGGCGTGCTGCCGCGTCGCTTTGAGGACGAGTGGGATTTTTTTCCTGAGCGGTCCGTCGCGGAAGAGGAGGATCATACTGGAATGTTTCGATGATGTTAGCAGGCAATTCTCATTCTCCGTTGTCACCTCCATGCCTTCAAAATCTTCGGACTTTGCGGGTTGTGAGAATATCAGCCAACTTACACCAGCGCGTGTGGGAACCGAATCTTACTCCCATAAACAATGCCATTGCGCATACCCTTAAGCAACGTAAGACCATCGTGATACTTTGGGTCAAGCACAATACGCTCCAGAGTCGGCTCGATGTGCTTGTAGAAGTCCGACTTCTCTACTATCTTCCACAGCGCCGACGTCGCCATTTCTCCTTGCTCTTCCTTGTCAACTCTGCAGCGTTGTTTATGGCAGGGAAAATTTCGGCTTGGAAGCTACAAAGGTCTTGTGCCGGTATGACGAAGAGTTTGGAGGGACCTCGGCTTAACTGGTGGTGGCCGAAAGGGGCCGTGGACGGGGTTATTGCGTCGATTCGGTGATTAAGATGAAAGAAGGAGATCTCATCGTCGAGATAGACGGCCAACATACAATTGATAACGAGTCAGCGTAGTGCTCCCTTAGGCCGAGGGCTTTTGAGGCTGGTATGAGATCACCAGCTCCTCAAGGTTTGGCGCTGGCTAACTTAATCCTGTCTTTGCGGGGACTTGGCGGCCCATGTGAAAGTGGCGCAGAAGAGGCTGAATTCGAACTTTTGCTCCGGGTCATATGTTAAGGTATAACTCCCGCAAAGAGCATCTCCTCCGCGTGAAATGCTGATCATTAATTGATTTAATTGTAGTTCAACTATCCATGTGTATTTGATTGGCCTGAGAAGGTTCAATTCAAATACTCCAATCCGAAATGTCCCGCTGTTCATGGACGTGACTGTGGTTTTGCAACGCCGCCAATGCAATGTATGAGTGACATCTCCCTCGTTCATTCGAAACTCCTCCTCAACGCCTCGTAAATCGTAAATATGAACGCCGAGCTAGGTGCGGCTCGTCCGACGGTGATACCACAACCCCGATACAGTCCCCTAAGCCCGTGCTCCTTCCACAACGCCCGACTCACCGCGCCAAAGCCTCTCTTTCCGCCTGTCATCTTGCTGACGTCCTCGGTTTGCATGCGGCTTTTGATTGTGTCGGCCGGGTAGAAAATGAAATTGTATGTCATGCCTGCCGCTGCTCCGGCTGACATCTGCTGCCATACGGGCAACCGCTCTTCAACTCCTTTCTTGTACGCCCTTCTGAATAGTAGTGAAACGCCTTCGTAGCTCCCAAACCATGCTGCTGAGCCTCCTGTCTCGCGTATAAGAGTGCCCAACTGTCCGTGCCAGAAACCCAACAGTCCTTGATGGCGCCAAATGGAAGCGATGATGGAGACGGCGCTTTGTGGTCTCGCAGAGAAGCTTTGGAAAGGTACTTGCATCTTGCATTTAACAAGTTCGATTGGTGTCAGAACTAGAGATGTGAAGGCTCCTGAGATGGCACCACAGGCGAGTAGCGCCGAGAAAGGGAGAGGATCGGCTTGCGGGAGGATGGTAGCACGGAAAGCATCTTGGGCTAGACGGTACTGCGTTGATAGTCAGTTTATGTGTCCATCGAGAGTTCGAATCGATGAGACATACGCTAAAGAACAGACTGCTTGTCTCGACGGCCGCACCAACCAGAGGGGCGCTGATGCCTCTGTACAGCCCAGCGATGCCATCTGCTCTCCACGACTGCCTGAAGCAATCGATGGGTCCCTTATACTGCGGTGGAATACCATCAGGCTGTGACTGCAGCCGAACCTTGACAGTATCGAAGGGATATTCAATGAATTTGCCTACTATTCCAGCAGTTGAGCCGAACAATATGTCTTTTGCTGCCTCCTTGCCTTGCTCTTGAACCACATGTACAGTCGTGCTCTCTATGAGCTTTCCATTACCCATCAACGTCTCATCGGTTCGAAGGTTGCTTTGGGAGAACTCCATGCAAGGACAAGACAATGCTCGAATGTGTCACGCGAGGATTAAGGGCAAATGCTATCGCGGAAGCATTGCGCGGCTGTAGGATGTGAAATAGTGAGAGTGAAGGTTGGAGGCGAGGTAATAAAGGAAATTCAAAAAAGAGAAACAGATTTAATCTGCTTTCGAGGAGTCATATCGCCTTAAAGGGCGCGCGAATTTTCTAGCGTGGTGCGTAAAGGAAGCTGCAAAGACTTGCAGTTCTTAGGTGACTTGCGGAAACAACCGCCACCAGACTTTATTGCTAATCCCGGATTCGCCTAATCCAGGTCGCCTGTGATGGTAGCACTTTGGCATTTGGATAACCGGTGCATCCAGTCTTGGGACTATTTCGTAGCAAGATTAATTTCTGGTTCACAGAGCATATTAGCATTGGAGTTGAAGATGACGGAATGCAATTGGGGGAACATGGCGACTACAGATGAGGCCTGGCGTCGTGATTGGCCAACGTCTGTACTCACCCTCTGCAATTCCATTATCGCCCGCACCACCACCACCGACAACTGACCTGATCCAAATCAAACGGCCGACTCCAATCTTTCCAGCTCCATCTCAAACCCAAGCAACCATCTCCTTCTCATCCTCCGGCCACCCTCCCGCCAACCATGCGGTCCGCCTTCTCGCGCAACCACCAATCCTACCGGCAACTAGCCTCGACCGACCCCTCCGCAGGCGAAGCAATCGACCTCGACGCGCTCAAGACGCTCCCGGTCGATCCGGCAGTCGAACACGAACGCAGCGCCAACGCCCGCTACCGCAAGCGGCACATCGTGCTGCTGGTGGTGCTCTTCATGGCGGTGGTGTTCGCGCTGATGGCGTTCGTGACCTTCATGTCCAAGGGCCAGTTCGCGTGGCGGATCGCCGCCGACGGCACCATGGAGGAGAATCCGGAGGCCGAGCACGGCTGATGCGCCGGTGCTTGGCGAGAGAGAGAGGAAAAAAGCTTGGGCGGCGGACGGCGCCGGCAAATGGAGGCCGGCGTCGGGCAATGCAGCATTCCAACGCACCTTAGCGGTATTCGGCGCGATGGCAGAGAATATCTGCATCCGTGAAGCTACTTCGCTTCGGTCATATGAGGCCAGCGTGGCGTTTAGAGCCAGCTTCAAGAGAGTGGTTGGAGATGTGTTGAAGTGGACATTTGCATATGCACAATATGAAATCGCTTTGCACATACGGAAAGCTCAGATGGAGCATGTCATATCTGGTTTCATTTTGTAGGACTGTTCCTAATGGCAGTGAGGAGGCAATCAGGTGCCTACTTGAACGTGATAATGAAGCACTAGGTCCAGCATCAGGACCAATGTTTCGGATTATTGATACTCATTAGCATCATAATGGCCATTGAGAAAGAAAAAGCTTTCGTCGAGATTCGTCTCCTCATTCATTGAGCTGGGATTTTGCAGACTTCGTAAGTCAATGTCTTGCAGCTCAGTCACCCGTCTATGATATCTATCATCAATAAATCTTGCCCAGATTATTGAGCCCGGAAATCCATAACGCCTTTTCCAGATGAAGTAGATAAGAATGCCGTCCATCGCTTTTGTATGTGCCGAACTTAGCGATCAGACATATCCATTAGCCACGCCATTGCTGATTTTGGCACCCACGACAGCCTTCTCCAGCGCCTGCAGCACGTCTCTCACCAAATCATCAGCATCCTCGATGCCGCAGCTCACCCGCACAAGATCGTCAAAGACGCCAGCGGCCTCGCGCTGCTCCTTGGGAATGCCGGCGTGCGTCATGCTGCCAGGGACCTCGACGAGGCTCTCGACGCCGCCGAGCGACTCGGCGAGCGTGAAGATGCGCGTGAGCTGGCAGAAGCGCTCGGCAGCTTGAGCGCCGCCGCGAATGCGAAACGACAGCATGCCGCCGCCCATGCCGTCGCGGTGCTGGCGCAGCGCGATGTAGCGCTGCGGGTGGGCGTCGCTGCCCGGGTAGTTGACGGCGAGGACGTGCGGGCTTGCGAGGAGCGCGCGCGCCACGGCTGACGCGTTGGTCGAGGCGGCGCGCGCCCGCAGGTGCAGCGTCTTCAGCCCGCGGTGCGCAAGCCAGCAGTCGAATGGTGATGGCACCGCGCCGATGGCGTTCTGCAGGAAGCTCAGTCCTGAGTGTAGCGACGATGAGTTGTATGCCGCCACGCCCATCAGCACGTCCGAGTGTCCGTTGATGTACTTTGTCACGCTGTGTACCACTATGTCTGCGCCGTGGTCGAGTGGATTCTGGATGTATGGAGAGAGAAAGGTGTTGTCCACCACCACCATGATGCCATGGTTGTGAGCGACCGTAGCGACAGCGCGGATGTCTACGAGGGATAGCGTTGGGTTAGAAGGCGTTTCGATCCAGATCAGCTTCGTCTCGGGCTTGATCAGCTCATCAATCTCGAGCTCAATGCTCGGTGAAAATGTAACGTGGACGCCATGAGCGGCAGCTACTTTTGTGAAGTAACGGTGCGTACCACCGTAGACATCTGAGATTGACACCACGTGTGATCCTGCTGCGAGACTCTGAAGGATGATTGCGGTGGCCGAGGATCCAGAGGAAAAGGCCAGAGCGTAGCGAGCATGCTCAAGGGCCGCAACTGCCGTTTCAAAGTTTGTACGGTTGGGATTGGCGCTTCTAGTATACTCGTAATCGCCAATTGGTTTGCCAACTGAGGATTGCGCAAATGTGGTAGAGAGCGAGATAGATTCGATGACGGCACCAGTTACGGGGTCATGAGGGGCACCTGCATGTACTGCTCGAGTGCCGAAACCTTGCTCTGGCGTGGATGGGCGTGAGGGGGTCTGAATTGGGTGATCTGATATGGTCATTGTCGGTGAAGGAGCTTGATTGCGAAGAACAACTGCAAGAAGCGAGAAGTAGGAGCGGATAGGCAGCCAAGCGGAAGCTGTAGGTCTTAAGTATCGGCCTCAGGTGTTCAAGGGCGGTGTGAAGGAGGCTCAATGCAGGAAGCTCAAAGGTGGCCAACACACAAAAGGGAGTATAGCAGTTGCGAAGAAAGAATAGAGCGGAGCGTCACAGATTGGTGTTGATGTAGGAACGGAGGGTCAAGGCATTGACATGGTGTCTTTTATATGCAGTGAAAGGATGTTCCTTGGGTTTCAGGGACGAAATTGTTTGGAATCAGGAATCAATAATCAGAAAAGGCGATGATGCCTGTCCGACGTTCTCGAAGTCGCCGTTTGGCTGACTGATGTAGATGGTGCAATTCGCGCTAAAATCGTCTACATTTTGCTCTTGTTGTGTGATATCGTACGGAGCAGCCCATCTGCCCCCTAACGTTGGACTTCGTCTTCGCTGTCGCTCTTACGCCGTCGGCCACTCCGCCAATGGCTCAATTGCTCCCTGTAATATATTCGATCCATGTCTCGTACTGCCTGCAGTAACCTCGTAAATATCGCCCTGGCTTGGAAGTAATACCCGGAGCGAGTGTGTCAAGACAAAAGCTAAGCCGAGTCGGCGGAAACAATGAGGGACATAGCCTATAGATAACTCAACTAGGTGATGATTGAAGAACAGTTCCAAATTCGCGAGTAAGGCGGTGAAATTCAACTCTCTGCCATGCAAGATTTGTTCAACATCCCGAATAGAGTAGGAAAAGCATGCTCCACGAATCCACTTCATTCCATGTCTAACGGCTAAGCCTACATGTCTTGACGTACTCGCATCCCCCATCCAGCCAAAAATTCCGTGTCTGCTACCGCTGAGAATATATGTCGCCGGGTATTTAATGAGCAATGCCAGCAATTATAGATGCCTCGTCGTCGTTAATTCTATTGGTAATGATGAAAGAAGCAGCACACGACATCCATGTCCATAGCGATGCGAAGCTACCTCAAGTGGCTCAACTACCTTACCCATCACAACACCGATGGGAACCTCCGTTGTCCTAAGACGCCAAAATAGATGCTCAGTTGAAGAAAATCGAAACCTTTGCATGAATAGGAGCATAGCATCAGCAATTCTACTTCTTGCGCGATGCTTTGGCCTTGGTCTTTGCTGGAGCGGGTTTGTCGCTCATGACGCTAGGACTACGCGTCGAGGCTGCGCTGGATCGAGACTTCAATGCACCGTCACCTTTGACATTTGTAACTGGCTTGTTCTAGACTGGTGTCAGCGTCGTGCTCCATATCAGTGTAGTGAAGACACGTCTAGCTCCTCATGTCGAGGCGGCTGAGTCGTCGTTGCTGTTGGAAGAGAAAGTTTTTCCAAGTCAAACACGTACCTTTGGTTGAAGACTACTCTTCTTCTTCTTAGAGGGTTGCTCTTCCACTTCTTCCTCATCGTCATCGTCTATGAACCCGTTCTTACGCTTCGTGCCATTAGCCATTTTATTGTTGCCATCGTCGAATTCGCGAGCAATCGTGGTAAGAAGCGTAGTGCAACGACGGGAGATTTCAATCGGTGTACGGGAAAGGAAGAACCAATCAAAGGCGAAGAGAGGTGATTCTCGGATGTCATCACGGATCTTTTCGTAGATGCTTTCGGTATCGACGCCATGCTTGTCGAGAGAGATGAGCAAGAAACGGTCTTCATCTTCAGTATAGACCTTCTTGTTGGTTGTGCTGACCGAGTAGTTGATCTTCATCTGCTGTAAAGGAACGCGATACATGCTCAACTTCTTACGGAGCATGCGCCGTTGATGATGGATCTTCTCAGTACGAGCTTCACCATCGAGAATGACTTGCAAGTGCTTTTCCCAGTTATCGAGTTCCTTGTACTTCTTCCAAAAGACCTTGGCATATGCCTTAATCTGCTCAACATCCTTGCCGTCGACTTCGGTAGCAATGCCTTCCCAATTACCACGGCCGAATTTCGCGTTTCCGTTGATGAATTGCTGGAAGTCACGCTTGTTCCAATCCGGAAAACCTTGTTCGATGAGCCTTTCTTTCTCTTCCTTTTCAGCTTCCGTCATTGGCTCAGCGTTGTCGATTTCCTTTTGAGCAAGTTCTTGATCAGCTTGGCGGTCTTGCAAATCTTCCTCTGTTCCTTCCGCGAGAGGCGCCTTAATACCATTCTCTTTACGATAATACGCCGTCTCCTTTTCTTGTAGCTCGGCAAGGCCAGGCGGGAAGAACTGGTAGTCGTGGATGGTGACTTGCTTTGGGGCACGCGGAATGCGTTGACGAGTCTCCGCAGTGCGACCACCAGTTTGGAGCGTCTTGCGGTAGTACACATCCATAGAATAGGATTGTTCCTTGCGCTCACGCTTCGTAGGATTGATCCAAGTGAGACCAATGTCTTTCTTTGCAGGTACAAAGCTCTGCCCATTCCACTCCGAGTATGATTCGGATTTGAAGTTTTGCAGGTCGTCAATCCCAAGTTTCTCATACTTCTGATTCAGTTCGGCAGTACGTTCTTCGCCATGCTTGAGGATTGCATCAATATCATCATCAGTGACAGCTTGTTTTCCGAAAGCCGCAGCAGACTTTTCGAATACATCTGCAGCACCGTGCTGAATCATAGACAAAAGTTCGTCTTTCGAAGCTGCCTTGTTAGTTTGCTGTTGGGCGCGACCTTGTTGAATAACAAGTTGATCCAGTCGTAACTTTTGAGCTGCACGTTCGAGAACCTTCTCTTCGATGGCGTTCTCGGTGACAAAACGGTAGACGTAAACTTGCTTCGTCTGGCCGATACGATGAGCTCGATCCATAGCCTGGAGATCGGCTTGAGGGTTCCAGTCACTGTCGAAGAGGATGACAATATCAGCACTCGTAAGATTGATACCAAGACCTCCAGCACGAGTAGTGAGAAGAAACAGGAACTTCTCTGAGCCTTCCTTGTTGTACTCGTCAATTGCCGCGATACGATCCTCGTGTGCAGTAGAACCATCAATGCGGCAATACTGGAAGCCACGCATGACGGAGTAATCTTCAAGAATGTCCAGCATACGGCTCATTTGGGAAAAGATGAGAACTCGACTGCCTTGGGTCTGGAAACGATTTAGTAGTTTGTCGAGCATGAGCATCTTTGATGCATTATCAACCAGATGCTCGTCAGTCGTATACGGAGGACCAGGTTCGGCACCTTCGAAGAGATATGGGTGGTTACTACACTTTCGTAGTTGCATGACGATGTTGAGCAGACGGGTTTTGGACTCCTTCTTTCCACCTGCACCGTTGACCGCATCGATATCCTTCTCCAAGATTTTCTGGTACCATTTAACTTGCATTTCAGACATACCAATGTACAAGTTGATTTCCTTTTTCGGTAACAAGCTCTTTTCCACATCGCTTTTGACACGACGTAGCAGGAATGGCCTTAGGATTTTGTGCAGCTGTTTGACCACGGTGTCTTCATCCTCTTCTCGTGTCTGGAACCACTGGTCGAAAGCTTCCGACTCGCCGAAGATATCAGGCATAAGGAAATTTAGAAGCGCCCACAGTTCGTGGAGATTGTTCTGCAGAGGTGTACCGGTGATCAGAAGACGCTGTCGAGAGTTGAAGAGACGGATGATTTGGGCGAGTGATGATTCTTCGTTCTTGATGCGGTGAGCTTCATCAACAATAATATACTCCCAGGCGAATTTCTTCAGATGTGACTTTTCTCGAAGGATCATCTCGTAGCTGGTAACGCAGACATCAAACTTTTCATCGATAAGCCTCTCTTGAATAAGCTCTTGACGTTCGTCTTTTGCGCCTTGCAGTATCAGAACATCAATATCTGGAATCCATCTATTGAACTCTCGATTCCAATTGTCGAGTGTAGACTTGGGAACGGCAATTAAGAAAGGTCCGGTAATGCCTTTGAAGTAACGCAGGTAACCAAGGAACGAGATGGTCTGAAGAGTTTTGCCCAAACCCATCTCGTCGGCAAGAATACCAGACAGACCATTTTCGTGCAGGTCAATGAGCCAGTTAAGACCTTGAACTTGGTACTCGCGCATCTGACCACCTTTGATATATGAAGGAGACTCCCAGAAGAAATTCTTTGCGGTGGATCCACCATGCTTCTCTTCACGTAGGAGTTCGGCGTCTTCTTCTTGCTCCGTACGTCTACGGTGTCCACCGGCTGCTCCACCTTTACGAGAATGACCTTTTCTTGCCTTGGCTTCCTCTTCTTTGTTCTGTCGATCGATCTCGGCCATGGCTTCCTGGACGCGTGCGTTTGGGTTCGATTCGATGAAATGGCGGAAAAGTTCTGTCATGCCGAGGAGATGTTTAAAGCGACGGATCATGTCGTCTTCCTATTGTGATGGTATTAGTCACATGGAACAAGTCGCGACGGAAATAGGCAGACGTACCTTGTACTCATTCAGACGACTGTGCTTCTTGCCGAACACGCTCTTGCGAAGTTGAAACGCTTCAGAGCGACGTTTCCTTCCATCCATGTGTTGCACATCACCAGCAACGCTGCTGGCGGTAGTGTTTGGATTTGTATCGGAGTCCTGCGCGCCATTGTCAGAAGAGGTATTCTCAGCTTTGAAGTTTGACAATACCGTGTAGTCGGGAGTATCCAACGCGTCCTGCAAATTTGAGAGGTTAGCTTGAGGTTCCACTTGCCATGAAACGCGTTTCTGCACGGCCGCAGCCGGAGGGTTGGCAGCGGGTAGTGCTCTTACCGGCATGAGAAAATCGCCATTGTCCCGTTTGACGCGTGCAATAGGGCCAGCTACGTCGTTCATGGCCACGTCGCCACCCGACGAGGCATCAGAGTCGCCGTTGGAGATGCGCGAGGGCGCCATGGCTCTCTGGCAGGGCTCCGGCGGACTATGCGCGCAGATAAAACGATATCAGGCTAGACGCGGGAGCGGAGCGGCCACAGCGAATTATCGAAGCTCTGCTCGGATGAGTTGGGATGAGTGGCGGCGAGAAAGGTAACGGTTTGGCCAGGACAAGGTGAGAGTGGGATGTGGATGTTGTGGGAGAGAAAGAGGCTTTTGGGAAGGACGAGGAGGACGAAAATCAAAGGCGACGAAGGGGTTCAGGCGCGGAATTCAGGCGCCGATTTCCAAGTTGGGCTGAAAACGCAGCAAAAAAAAGCGAAACAACGCGCGCGACGCCAACGCATTGTCCCGAACTTCAGCCGCCTCATCACTTTCACCCCATTACATTGCTGACCTGTCTTTGAGCCGTCCGCCGCCGGCACTATCGCCTCAAAGCCGGGCATATTTGGTATCATTCGACTCGCCTCTCTGCTGTCAAGCTCATCGCGCTAATTTTACGGCCTCAAAGTGCTTCGGACCGCCTACAGCGTGCCAAATGCAGTCCTCACTTCGATCTGCAACCCTCCAATACCACCAATCCGCTCTCACCACCCCTGAAACACAGCACATTTTAGTTTGTACGCCCAGCCCTTGTCAACACTTTCTCACTCTCGGCTCTGCTTCGACAATCTTGTAAATTTGTCACCCACTATCAAGTTTTAGTGCCCGGTCGCCTCGCTTGTTTTTCATTCCCACCTCATGATATGCCTGAACGCGGCTGCTATATGACTATTAGACGTTAAAGAGGTAGATATTCACTCCTCGTTTCCAATGTCGCCGCAATTCTCGAAGTAGTCAATGTAATCAATCACGATAATTACAGAGACTCTCTACATATGAAAATTTGCTCCATCAGACGCCATCTCATGCATTCAACATCCCCCTTCTAAGGATCCGAGTTGAATATTAACTTTATCATTATCATCGGCTGCCGAAATTCTTGCCAAATTGGGCTTCCAACTGCCCAATTATCTTAAACATCTCCGTTGCCTTCCTTTCCATCTCTTGGCGACACGACTCTCGGCATTTCGCAAACTTATCCTGGTGCCACTCCAACTTCCCTTCCTTCAATCTTTCTTGAAAATCACCGCCAGATGCCCGATACAGTCTCTCGATACTGTGGCGGCATGCCTCAAGGATCTCTCTGTTACATGGCTGAGCAGCGGTGCATGGCCACGTTGGAGGTGCAGGAAACGTTGTCATGGTCTCACGGTTGTCACGAAATTTGTCGCATCTCTGCCGCCAGTCCTTGTATGCTCTTTGATCGCTCTCAGCATGCCGCCTAGCTTCTTGTTGCTTTTGACGTTGCCTTTGCTCTTCTTTCCGCTGCCGCTCTTCTTCAGCCTTGCGTTTACATTCCGCCTCTCTCTGTTCCCTCTGTCTCCGTTCGCGTTGATATCTTCTACGAAGCTCCGCCAGTGTTCTTTCATCCTCTTCCACCGGCTGGTGCTGTTGATGCAGTTGAAATAGCCGTATCGCTACTAGAACGAGGATAATGACACCAATTACTTTGGCAACGAAAATGAAGAGTCCCACGATGGCGATCGTGGCCTTGTGAACTTTGTTGCGGATTCTTGTCCAATAGCATGTATCCCTCGAGAGACACTAGACACCACGGCTTTAGGTAAATGTCTAATCCATGGAGCGAACGATTTCGGAGCTTTGTAGTTTCGCGAGATAAGGCCTAGAACGTTGGTAAGGTTCCGCCGGAATTGATCTGTCAGTGACGCTCCCCTTTCCATCACCAACGCAGGGTATCGAAGCAACATATCCGGTAGACTCCTTGAAATATCAGACTTCTTTAGAGTCGATCGACAATACGAGGATAGAAGCGAGTAGGTGTCGTTGCATTGCACCACAACATTCAAGGCTAAATCCAGCTTCAACTGTCCAAGCTTACTATATTGAGCATCCATTCTTCCCGAAGGCAGGTTTTCAAAAACTAAGCATTCGCAGTGACTGTGACTGAAAGCAATACATGTAGTCTGGAGGTTCAGTGCAATAATATTGAATATCGCTGAGAAGCTGATCCTACGGCGTAGTGGCGCAAACTACCGTACCGTACCACAGCCCCGCACTATGATAACAATTCGTTGTTGTTCCATGATACAAAAGCTCAGTGCCGTAATGATTGGACTACAAATCATACAATAAGTCTTCAAGGCTGAAAGACGTGTGGCCTTACTAGCATTTCACTTGTAAAGCGGCATTCGGGTGGATGAGGAGAGTGCAAAATCTCTTCAGCTACTGCGTGTGAGGACAAGTTTGTATTTACACTCATACAGGACAAACTGCTCAATTTTAGCAAGTTAAAATGCTTACGATCACTCAATTGCTGCATGGCAATCGTGTCTTTTGTTTCATTGAGCGTATGGCTCGTTGGTGAGCGATGAAGTGCATACGGAATACCCAGAGTTCACCCTTCTGTTGGAGCTTCATCGTTATCAGGGTTCTTCTTCGCAGTGGATCATAGGTACATATTGTTGGCCCAAAGACATTTCAGACACACGATCCTTGCTCATCGGACCGAAGATAAGTCTTGCCGAAGCCTGATACCGAGACAAAGAGGTTGAAGCCGCAGTGGTGATCATGCAACAGCGAGGAACAGCCCCACATCTTGATATTATCATCGGTGGTCAGACAATATAAATCAGACATGCACTCTAAAAGCAATTTAATCTATGAGACGAAAGCTAGGATCGCAATCTGATTGCTGTCCAAATCTTCCATATCTCCGGGTCATGATGACTGACATGAATGAGGATTCCCATGCAACCCGGGGAGGTCAATCTATTTTTTCTGCCACAACGGCCGAATTCATGGCTGGGCTTATCCAAATCACCATGAATTCTTTCCGAGGGATTTCTAAACATACGAACATCTAATCCTTCAACGTCACAAAGCAAGTGAGCCGTGATCGCTTGAAGTTGCTACTAATGGGGAAGGACGCAGCGTAGAAGTTTATGAATGGACAGCAAAGTTGTGAAATAATGCAGATTTGAGACACTTTCTCGTTTAGGATGGTCGCAATGGCAGGCTAAGCGTACAAGGAAGACCTTGCGACAAGATAAGCCCAGCTGTAAGGCATGCAAATGCTAATTGAAAGGTGTACGTCAAAGCATAAGTACCTAGGACCGGGATGGTACTCCGTACGGCCTCGTGTCATCTAGTAGCATTGCTACTCATCGAACCGCTGTTGGTGTACAGTGACAAGGTGCTGAGACGTGCACAAAGGCGAACAATACTGAGCCATTCGACGCTTAGCGATGCTACTTCTCTTCTTATTCAAACATCTGAGCATGTTTCTTGCGGTTGCGGTGTTGTCACTGAATACACGAGACTACCTATCAAGTTCATCTACAGTACATTGGCTCGTCATCTTCTGTTGATTTCGACAGCATCAGACAGCAACCATCGTCATTACAGCACGCTAGCAAGCGAACTCATGGACTTCCAATAAGGCTTACAAATCGCCAAACGTTACACGGGTGAGCTTCACCGTTCATGGTAATGGTTCCAATTTTAACCAACTTTCCGTTCATGTGACAGGAGAAGATCAGAGGCCTCACCTGAGCTCGTATTTTGAGTATGTATCTGCGGAGGAGAGCCAAATTGGTACAGGAGAGCGCTTTCCGAGAAGGAGATCGTCGGCGAAATTCGGAGATGCTTGGACCATACCTCGGAAGGTTCCGAGAATACTCGAAATTCCTGCTTTCTGGTATACATCGGTCAAGTACAGATTGTTCTTGATTAGATATGATCGTGTGACAACTTGAGGTTTAGTTTGATACTATTGAGGCCTCGTATATGGTGTTTTTCGTCTTCGACTTCTATTGGGTGTTTATCTCTTGAGGATTGCACTGATTGCTTCTCTATCCGCGAAAGATTGTCCAGCTATTAGTAGCATTTACTGCAATGTATCTTCTCGATGTTGCTGCTACAAACGTCAAACTGAATAAAGAGTACATCTTAAATGATATGACGTACTCATCAATCTCATCATTCTGTAGTTCAGCCGATGTCAATTATGAAGTGCATATTCTAAAAGCTCCGTGAATACTTTTTGCAAATGAGAAATGTGACAGTAGATTTAATCCGATAAGATGAGCTCATGAGCCTCAGCTATTTTATCAATCAAAGATCAATTTGCTATCTGAAACTCTCATCCTTCACCGGCATCAGAATTCATAACCAAGGCATACCACACCCGCGAAGGTTTAAGAATTTGACAATACTATACCATCAACTTGCTTGCCCTCGACTAACTTCCGCTATACGCCATCAAACACGGCCAAGAGATAACAGTCTGTGGCAGTGGATTTTCTGAAACCAAAGAATTCAAAAATATCAACTACATGGCACCCGTCTCCAGCAACGGTGATTTCCTCCTCACCGAGAGTGAGCAGCGACTCGCGGCACTCATGGTTTTGAGTATGGAAGACAATCCAAAAGTATCTCTTGAAATATGCCACACTCACCGCCCTTCGCGCTAACTTCTGCCTAGATCAACTACAAACGAGTTGCCGAACTTGGAGGATATACGGAGGGGAGTGCGAGATCGCTGGTTGGAGTTCTCAAGCGAAAGCTGAAGGCATTGGCAGAAGGTGGAGTTGCTCCAAAGCCCAAACCACGTGGTGCTGGCGGTAAGCGCAAGGCCGTGAGCATGAGTGCATCGGTTGAGGACGACGAAGACCTAGCGCAGTCACCAGAGAAGAAGCATAAAGCTGAAACTCCCGTTCTGAAGAAAGTAGAAGACTACGGCAAAGATATCGAGGGAGGAGAGGTCGAGGAGGACTAGAATGACCCGGGTTACGTTGATGTGGAAGACATCTAGGAAAGAATGGATAGTTGAACTTTTCACGACAACGGCTAATGCTTAGTCGTAGAATTTAAACATATCACAAGTCTGAATCCTGCATACACATCCCAGGACATCGCTTCATGAATCTTCCTACTCAGTTTTCGGAGTATTAAAGCAAACTGTTGAAGCTACACTCATCTATTATCATGGTGAATGTCAGCATTATCAACCAAAGCCAATACATTATAAGAATTGTACGGTTTAAAGCAGCTTTAAGATAGCATTTATGCAAATTCAATATCGAAAAGTTGCGTAGAGTGAAAAGGCAAAGCGCTACGATGAGGTCGGTTGTGATCCGAAACTAGGAACACCACAGCAACGGCCGTAAGATCGACTTTTGCTGGACAGGGAATAACGGCTATGCGATTGAGCATCCAGCGAAGTTGATCATCTCTCTTAATCTCACCCGCAGAGATGCCAGGGGGTATGGCGAACCAGGATTTGATGTCCTTCCTTCGAAGATGCTTACTGGGTATTAATTGCAGGCCTATCGCACGATAGCCATCAAATGCTGCTGAAGGACCCGGTCTCGGCTATAGGATTGCAAACCAACCACGCAACCGTGATGCATGCTGATCCAGTCGGGTGGGAGAGGCGAAAATAGCGGCCGAATGTCAAATCCAATGTGCTCGGAGCAGTCAGGCTGCATGAGAACTTTTGGAGTGGGTTGGACGGGACGATTAGAACCACTGCTAAGACGAAGTAGTGCCAGATCTGGGTGGAGTGGAACGGCAACTCCGAAGCTTCAAGGGTCACGTTCCACGCAGATCCGCCAGTAACAAAACGAAAGCGTCAGGCGAATTGGAGTGGAGCTGTACGATAGGTGTAGAGTGCGGAGGAGTGTGGAGGAAGTGTGGAGGAAGTGTGGAGGTTGCCACTGGAAACGATTTTGCCGCCTTTGGGCTCGACTCAACCGAACATTGGCGTCGATTTGCCGAACACTCTACTCTACGTTGCCAATGTTGCGGACTGCGAATTGAATCATCCGTATCGGCGGAGTGGAACCCCCTCCGCTTTTCAGCAGAACTTCCCCACAAAGAGTACGCTGCGGAGAGAGTGGCAATGTTCTCTTCTGTATCATGCTCAAACGGCATCCACCTGTGTCAGGTGCATCGACACCATAATTGTGCATTCACCTCCTATACTCTCTATCTTTCAGCCACGTGGGAATCGGACCGTCCACAATCCCATGTTCCGGATTAAGTCACTTGATAAGGCTCGGATGGAAGCTGAGGCTTTCCGAGCCAGGCGAGTTGACAAGCAACCAATCACTACAATTACACTTTGGTAGGTCGGAGAAACAACGGCGCTATTGATAGCAATCGCGACAAGCGACTACGGCTAACACATGTTTGGGAGCGAGCATTCATCCGACGACAATGGTACTCGCGACATAACGGCAGATGATTGGGTGGTGAGGTTGAATTAACGACGTACACGAGACCCGAAGGACAACTCACCTCATGTTCAAAACAGATAAGCGCAGAAGATTATTGTGCAATCCACAGTACTCCATACGTTATCCAAACAATGGGGTACAGTATGCAAATGGTCGACTCAATCGGGTCGAGTCAAACCGGTTTAGATTGGGATTTGATCGTGAGAGGCAATTAGGCAGGTGAAGAATTCGCTTCGGCGTCTGGATACTCTCAAAAGCCATAGCCTCGATTATTAGTTCTTTGAAGCGCTCTCGCTCCTCACTCCTAGCTCCTCGCTCCGTGGATGTGATGAACAGTAGAAGAAGTACTGCGCAACTACCTCTAAGCGGCGGAACGGAGACCGGGGAGGCAAGTGGAAGACGCAGTACGCGCCAACGCCAACGCACCACAGCCCACCTTCCCCGGCCGCTCCAGATTTCCTTTACGTTGTTCTAGCACCAGAGGGGCATACTGCCCGTGATTCTCCGGACAATAGCGCGTCGAAAGAGATTTGTTGTGGCTCGATCCACGCTCAAAAAGGGCTTTGGAAGTTTTGCCTCGGAAAACACCAACTTCCCCGCAACCTGGATTGCGCCACCCGACGCAGGCCTACCCAGTGTCGCGCGCCCTGTCGAAAAGTGGCAGCTGGGATTCCCTTTGACAGGTGCAGGCGCCACCAAACCTGCTTACTGTATTCGACCCCCGTTTGGCGTCCCAAGTAGAGTAGCAATTAGATCTCCGGTAAATGCCTTGGACGGGTGCCCGTGTGTAGATAAGTGATGATGGAGCAAAATGGATGCACACGCCCATCGCATTTCGTCGCTCGAGTCCTTGCACCGCGTCGCCGTGAAATTCGTGTGCCATTCTAGGGCTCAAAAAATAAAATAAAATCAAAACTTAAGAATCGCGGGCGTGCTCTGTCGGCTGGCGTACGGTCTTGGCTATCCTTTTGTCGGGAAATCCTCCAAATGAGCAAGATCCAGGGTGGTGGTACGGGAGGCGGCTCCCCCTTCTGTCGCGCTGATCCATTGATTGGCCTTGGGCACAATTCATGCATAGTTTTCTCTTTGGGCGAACCGAGCGGAGCGTACTACCGCATTTTGTGCACGACTCCACGTTGTCTTCCTGGGGTGGCGCCACCCCTACGCCGGTAGCTGTTCCCAGCACCGACCGATTGCCGTGACCTTCGCTGACCTCGGATTGATCGTCGCTCTCGGGTTGTCTCTCGTTTGCGGTATAGATAGTTACCAATCGCCCACATGCTCTTTCGTTCCTTCAGGTCAGGTCGAACACATCCATCAACACCCATCAAAAAACCCACCCAGATCTTGCAAGCCAGGCCAGCTATCACCATGTCTGACTCTCCAATCAACCCCGAGAAGCCCGACAAGGCTAACGGTGCTACTCAAATCGAGTTCGCCGAGAAACGCGATGTGGAACAGAGCAGCGAGGATGATGAAGATGATAGAGTATGAAACTAAAATGAATTCAAAAGACAGAGATGCTGATCAAACCGCAGATGACTTTCGTTAAGACAATGGCGCTCGTTGCCATGGCTTTCTTGTGGACTGGCTCTCAGATTCCTCGTAAGTCTTGTCGTAGATTGACGGCGTTCGCTGCTTCGACTCTCAAAGTTGTCTCCACGGGCATGGCCTGCAAGCCGGTGTCTTTGAAACTGCAAAAGCGAGATTGAGATGTCGGTAGTGGACACGTTCAACGTTGTCAACCTCTAGTGAGTCTGTTGCTGACCTGAGTGCGAAAGTCTATCTCTACGGCGCCGTGCCGCCTTACAGTACGTTTACCCTGTCTTTGATCAAACTGGACCGCTTCAGCTAACGATGCGCAGTCTATCAAGACGTTGGCGGCGAAGATCGCTGGACTTGGTTCGTTTTGGGCAACCTATTCGCCCTCGGCTCCATCTGTCCATTCGTCGGTAGCTTGTCAGATCTTTTCGGTCGTCGATATGTCGCCATTGGTGGTGCTTCGCTTCTCGTTCTCGGTAACATCGTTGCGGCAACCGCACACACCATGAACACCTTCATCGCTGGCATGTCGATTTCTGGTGTTGGTGCTGGCATCAACGAATTGACGGCACTTGCCGTGACTTCGGAGCTTGCGCCCACTCGCAAGCGTGGCATCTATGTCGCAATTCTCACCTTCACCATCATTCCATACTGCCCTTCAGTCTTGTGGGGTCAACTTATCGCTTCTCACGGCTCCTGGCGCTACATCGGACTTTGGTGCGGTGTGTGGGCCTTTATCGGACTTACCATGACCGTTATCTTCTATCACCCACCGCCTCGCATTAATTCGGCTGGTCTTTCGAGGCGTGAGATTCTGAGACGCATTGACTACGTTGGTGGCGTCCTCTCCATCAGCGGTGTCCTTCTCTTCATGGCTGGTGTGCAATGGGGAGGTTATCAGTACGCGTGGAAGAGCGTCCACGTTCTCGTACCGCTCATCCTCGGTGGCTGCTTGTTCATCGCCTTCCTCCTCTACGAGGCCTTCCTTGCCCCATACCCCATGTTTCCCGGTGCACTCTTGCAGGAGCCTCGTGTGCTTCTACTTACCTTCATCATCACCTTCATCTCTGGTTCCAGCTTCTTCTCCGTCCTCATGTTCTGGTAAGGCCTTTTTCCCGTCTCATATCGCTATTTGGTGCTGAACTCTTTAGGCCTACTCAGTCGTACAACGTCTACGGTCACAATCCGTTGGCGATTGGCGTACGAAACCTTGCTCTGGGTTTCCCCATCTTGGCTGGTGCATGCATTGTCCTGGCACTGCTCAGCGTTACTCGCGGCCGTGTCCGTGAATTAATGATTGTATCTTGCTGTTTCATGGTTTCCGGTTAGTTCTTCAGGCCTCAGATTTCCAAGTGCCATGCTAATCTTGTCGCAGGTGGTGCTGCCATGGCTGCTCTCAACCGCGAGAATGTCTGGCTTTCACCAATCCTGCTCATCATCTCCGGTCTCGGCATTGGTGGCATTATTCTACCGGCGTCTATCATGTCGACTATTATTTGTCCAGATGAGCTCATCGCTACGGTTACGGCCCTTACTCTTACAATCCGTGTCCTGGGAGGTGGTATTGGATACGCCGTTTACTACAACGTGTTCTTGCATCACTTCATTCCGAATGCGACGGCTTACCTCGGAGCCGCTTGCATCGAAAACGGCATCACAAGCGTTGCAGAAATCACCGAAGTCATTGAACTGACCGGCCTTGGTTTGATCAATGACATTCTCCTGCTGCCCAGCGTCAATGGCAACGTAACGCTTTGGAACATCCTCGTGTACCAGGGCCAACTTGCTTATGCCAAGTCATATCCCTATGTCTACTACGTCAGCTTGGCATTCGGTCTCGTTGCCTTGATCTGCTCCTTCTTCTTGAAAGACATCACCAAGCACATGACGAACCACATTGCCGTCCACATGGAGGATAAGAAACCAGAGCCAACTCCGGATCCTCGCGATCCTACTCACAACATTGCTCATAATATTCCTTCTTAGATTGGACCAAAAGAAGCAAACAAGAAAGCTTAGGACGTACCTTTTGTCAATTGGAATGTGGAATATGGACCTCTAAGAAAGTAGTTCGCTATTGAGTATATAGCTGTACGAAGCAATTTGACGCGACTTGCTTTCTCATTCGTAGCCAAGTGGCCATGGACAAATATTTGTGCTCCGACAGACACGAAATAAATTCAGTTCCTTATTAACAGGAGGGAACAGCTGCCTAACGGCAACTTTATGAGTTTGAAGGAGATTATTAATTGGAATCCCAAATGAGGTAGGCTAACGTTATACGGGATAACACTGCGAGGTACACGACTACCGAGGTCAATAAGAGTTGACACCGCCGCGTTTTGGGGAAACGACGGTGTCTTTCAGTCGGGTATGCGGATTGATGCATTGGAAATTTGTGCGAGCCAGCAATTTATACGTTAATTCCAGCTCGTAAGCGCTTGAGAGCTCACCGGATGCTCGAGGCGAGAGTGATCAGGCTGCCAGGAGAAGCTTATGGGTTGCCAGGGCTTTAGGCCCATTGTGGACGTAGTGGAAAGTGGAAATGCGCGGACCGGGGGAGCTTGAAAAAAAAACCCACCTTTGGATGCTTCACTCGTCCGCACACTGGAGCAGACTTCTTAAAACCCATCGCATCTTGGCAATGGCATCCAAAGAGCTTCCAAGAGCAGTTCACTGCCTTCAATTCATCTCATCACCACGAGTTCAGCCTTCTCGAGTGGCTACATCACGGGTCCATTGTCGTTACGAATCATCCTATCGTCGGCACATCCAACGCCTATCCATCCCTCCAGCACCTTCTTTCACTCATTCGCCCAAAAAAGCCTCATCCATACCACCTGCATCACATGTAATCTTCAATCCACCTTCGTCCGCACCCAATGTCTATCATACACCACTGAAATTTCTCCCTCGCGGTGACCGTCGACGAAGCCTCTACGCCAGCGCCGTAAGCATGCACAACGTCTCGGCACCGGCTCCATCTCCGAAAACCTCGCAAGCACTCTCACCTTTCACAAAACCGGGCACTCAAGTTCACGAAGCAGCATCCACGTATCCATCCGGACTACGACCATCAGTGCCGGAAGGCGAGCCGCTCCCACCCGCGCTAAAACCGCTACAAGACAAAAAGTACCACCTTACGGCACCTGAGATTGCCGAAATGAAAAGACTCCGTGCGGAAGATCCAAAGCGATGGAGCCTACTGCGCTTGGCGGAGAAGTTCCAATGCAGCCAGTACTTTGTGCAGATATGCTGTCCAAACGAAAATGCCGGAAGAGAGCACGAGACCCGTAAGGCCGATGCGAGGCGGTTTTGGGGACCACGAAAGACAAGGGCAAGAGATGAAAGAGTAAGAAGGAGAGAATTGTGGGGAAAGGATGCCTAATGAGTTGATCGATTGGGGTATGGTTTGAATGATATTTGATATACTGAAGAGGTGGCTCTAGGCGAAATGTACAAAAGCTATCGCGCATTAAAACAGCTCCGTCGTGGCTCTAGTAGGCTGGCTGATGTAGATTTAGCAACTTTCTCCAAGATACCCGGCAATGGCGCAATTAAGCGCGCCCATCTAGCCAATCTACAACATATGAACATAGACCGCCATCTAAACGCCTTGCCTTGATGCTACGCTTCATTCCTTATACACCGATGCCTCGTCAAAACTCGTAGCGTTGGTGAACCCTTCTGTTCTTGCACTAGTTATCGGTATATCCTTAATACTCCTCCGTCGCATCACTTTAGTACCCGATCAAAAGTCTCTCCTCTCACAGTACCTCCTACCATGCTGGCCTTAACGTTACTCTTGAAGCCTCCTCTGTTATTCTTCAGATCTTCAGCCGCATCCTTGTTCAACGGATCGCTTGCGTTTGGCTCCAGGAATAGGAATTGAAGACCCACGATCACCGCATTAAGATTGAGAACAGGCTTCCAGTCCTCACGTAGAATATTCAGACACACATTGCCCTCTAGATCAATGTTCGGGTGATAGATCTTCTCCTTACATTTGACCTTCGGAGGATCGTGAGGAAAGTTCTGATTGATGGCGAAAGTGAAATTGAATCGACCACCTTTGTACATGCCTTCGTCGGGCTCGATGGTGAGAATAAAGTTGAGAATATCGTCTGGGTTTGGAAACTCGGTTTTCATAGTCGTTCCCAGTGAAAGCTCAGAAAGATCTGTGGATATGCTTGTTAGGGGGTACTCGAAGCACGATAGCATCTCATCTCTTACCTTTCTGTACGCGTAACTGTGCCGCCGTAACTTTCTTCTTTTTCTGATTGCCACCAGCAGCACTCTCGGCTGCCGCCTGCTGCTTCAACGTCCATATTTTCAACATCTTTGCCAGTGGAACGACCGAGGTCGCGTGCAAGAGTAGGAGGTCCTTCTCGGAGGAGGGCTCAACGGAAGTATGAAGACTAAAGACCGGTCACGAAGATGACCGCAAGGGATGATGAAAGAGTTAGTGAAGCTTGGAAGTGAGTAAAAGCGTATTCAACTGTGAAAAGGCGAGAGGCTGCAATGGATGACCGAAGAAGCGACGCCACGATGCGGTTCGGCTTGCGCCACGCCCTTGGGCCTTGTCGCCTCAGCTCCTTTGCCACAGTGCGACTTCGCTTGCAATCACAAAGTAGAAAACGAGCAGCTTCTACCGGTACATCTAAGTTCATTGACTCGATTGGCGGGTAGCACGGATCTTTTCTCGTAATGTAGTGAAGAAAACACGCTCACTAGAGTTTTCAGTCACGCCGAAAAAGACAACAGTCTTAGCTTTGGTGTGTACGACTCCCTTCGCTTTCCTCGGTCAATGGACACAAACTTCTAATTTTCGGGGAGAAGTAATCTGGTAGTTTACCGTAGTTCAGCGTTGTCTGAATACCCTTTCTCGCACAGTCGGACCAAAACTATCGCCAATTATCTAGTCGTAACGGCTTTATCATGGGCAATGTGGCCTTATCAAAGCCCTTTGATCCTTCGCCCATGTCCCCGGTTACTTCGTCCGTTCAGGAACGATACGGTTTCCACCTACGCGAACCGGCTAAGTACGGACCCAAAAATGATCCTTTGTGAGGTAATTGATTGCTCAATCCGAATACTTGATCTTGACAACTTGCCGATGTCGAAAATATGCAAAATAACCATGGGTTCTCGCGGATGTTCACGAAGGAACGATGTTTCCTATCGTACGTTTATATTTCTTTCCGTTTCTTCCGTTTGATTCATCTCGTTGTTCCATTGCTCGTTCCTATTTTCAGGAGCTCCTCAAGATGGTTCTCCCGTATTTCACGGTTTGTTTAACAATCTTCGGAGCTGTCACAGCTACTCTTACCAATACTGGCTTTACAGTGAACCTTAATGGACTTTCCTATTATGTCCCTCCGACTCCAATTGCAACCATTGGTGTTCCTAGACCCTTCGAAGACGATGTCTTCTCTCCCATAACTGTGGTCACGGTTCCCGATGTGACAGTTGGTAGCTCCTACGTAGCCAGCATCCTTGCTAACTTCACCGCAACGGACGATGTCTATCAAGATGGATTCTCTGATTATATCTATGCGCAAACGACAGACAAATGGAAGCCAAACGCTTGGAAAAACAAGTTCAACTCGACAACCATCTATTCTCAATCAGTGTCTGCCATCATTCCTCAAGGACCGTACTTCCTATCTTCCTCGGGAAAGCTGTATCAAGCAAATCTCTTGTACTCTGACTCTCAAGGCGCTTTCACCGAACCAGTTATTTCGAGTGGGGACGGCACATATGCTGCTCTTCCTGCAGGAATCGCTGGTCAATCACTGGCAGTTGCGGTACCTTCACGATTGTACTACACTCCAACGCCTGACAAACCTTTGGCTGGTGTTCGAACTGGTGTTAAGGATATTTATGACCTGGCTGGGCTTCGGACAAGCAACGGCAATAGGGCGTGGTATCACCTCTATCCTCCCGCCAATGTTTCCGCTCTTCCAGTGCAACGCCTTATCGATGCTGGTGCAATTATTGTGGGAAAGATGAAAACGTCTCAATTTGCAAACGGTGAGACCGCAACGGGAGATTGGGTTGATTACCATTCACCTTTCAATCCACGAGGTGATGGCTATCAGGATCCATCATCGTCTTCGTCTGGTCCTGGAGCTGGAGAAGGAGCTTATCCTTGGTTGGATTTGACAATTGGCTCTGATACGGGCGGCAGCATTCGTGGCCCATCACAAGTACAAGGCCTTTTTGGTAATCGGCCATCTCATGGTCTGGTACCTCTTACAGGAGTAATGCCACTAGCTCCTGAACTCGATACATCGGGCCTATTGACACGAGACCCAAAGCTCTGGACGACTGCCGCCAAAGTCCTCTATGAAACCAACATCAGCATAACAAATTCTTACCCAAAGAAGATCTATCTATACCAATTTCCTACCTCAGCATCCACGGACGGTGATACGGAATTGATAAACTTTGCAAACACTCTCGCCTCATTTATTGGTGCTAATACCACATCGTTTAATATCACCGCAGCTTGGGCTGAGACTGGTCCTTCTGGAGCGGTACCTTTGAGCATCTTGTTGAATCTCACCTATCCGTTGCTTATATCCCAGGAACAAATTCAGCTAGTACGTACTCCTTTTTATGCGGACTATACTGCGGCCCACGAAGGTCGCTTGCCCTTTGTTGATCCCGTACCACTCGCTCGATGGGCCTTTGGTGACGAGTCACCGTACACAATCGCCGATAGTGTCGCAAATAAAACTCTCTTTATGAATTGGTTTAACAGCAACATTCTTGTGGCCGATCCTGACACTTGTTCTAACGCGCTTCTCCTCTACGTTGGATCGAATGCTGCGATCACATACCGCAACCACTATTTGTCTCCTCCAACAGCGCCGACTGGATTCAGCATAGGTCGCGTGTCGAGCTTTGCGGAAGTACCGGACATGGTCGTACCCATTGGGGTGGCGACATACAACAGCACGATTACAAACCATACCGAGTACTTACCGGTCACCGTTGACTTTTTAGCAGCGAAAGGCTGTGACGGCATGATTTTCAGTCTTGTGGAGGACTTACTCGATGCCGGAATTGTAAAGATCGCGCAGACTGGATACAGCGGGACTAGTGGTGGCGAGATATTGTTCAGATGAGACGACAAGTACGAGTATATTTATATTATCAGTTTTGACTGTCCTTCTGGATGAAGTTCTTTAAGAACTTGACGATGCTGTCGAATTGTTCCGGTTCCTTTACCCAGTGGCCTTCGTCCGGAGCGCCAGTAAACTCTTGCCACTCTACCGTCATCCCCATTTTCCGTAGCATATCTCGGATCTTTCTTCCCAAAGTGATGGGAACAATCGCGTCATCTATCCCGTGGCCAAGTAATACCGGTGTACTAGCCAGCTTCTTTGCAGTTTCTGCATTGACTTCTCCGGACAAGTCAATCCTTTCCTTCAAGAATCCCACTCCCTTAACGACATTACTCTCCGCACTCTCCTCCACCGCATCAACATCACTAACGATCTCACTCACCTCATCAGCAAAGCTCATCCACGGGCCAATCCCAAAGAACCCTCCCAAGTGACTCTCTCCATGCAAGCGCGCAGCACCGCACAACACCGTCCACAAGCCAGTCGCCGATCCCTGGGACCACCCACCCAAAATGACGCGCTCTGCATGGCCACCAAGCAGAGCAACCTCGTCATCTATAATACGTAAGATGTGCCGCACGCTGGCTGACAATCCCGGCAGCTGTAGTTCCTGGCCAGCGCGCATGTCGCTGTAAGAAGCGGCCTGGAACCAGGATGACACGTGCGTCTTTAGGCGGCGGGAATACAGGGTGCTGGCTGCGGGAAAAATGAGACGGAGAGTCGGAAAGAGCGTGGTTAGAGAGTCGTCAGACGAGATGCTGGAGCTGTAGCTTGGTCGCAGAGCTAATAGGCGAGAGGCGAAGGTTGATGGGTTTCCAGAATGGCCATGAAGAATGATTGCCGTGTGAGTGTGTTTGCCAGAGGAAGGCGAGATGATATGCGTTGGCGGAAAGCATATTGCTTCTGGTCCTGAAGCTGGAGTATCATTATTTTGAGCAGACATTTTGCTCTTGGTGGAGTTTTAGTCCAGAAGCCGTAGAGTAATCCGTCAACGTCCGCAACCGATCTGCTAATGATATACGGATGTTGCAGAGTCAGCCAACCAGACATTTATGCGACCAAAGTGTTTGTCCAAAATATTTTAGGCATCGACAAATGCCCAAGTAATACTGCATATGAGGCTCATTTGCCTGATGTTTCATTGGATGGAGTGGTTGGCGGAAATAGTGGAGAACAAAACCACAAGCTGGCTCGTCGGGTTTCAACGTCATATCGAATGGATACGCCTTGCTCTGGTTCCCTTAGATCTGCCTCTCGTGTGAAGATATAGAATACAGAATGTAGAAATGTCTCTCTTAGCACGCCTTCAACGCTCTCAATCACACAATATCCGCACTCTACGCTCGCAGCCGCTTTCTGAATTCTCAGGTTCACTCGGCGACCTAGGCACCCTTCTTCCACTCTTGATCGCACTTACTCTCACGCACTCCGTCTCTCTTCCCACTACGCTTGTATTTACGGGTCTTGCCAATATAGTAACAGGACTCATCTTCGGTCTCCCTCTTCCAGTTCAGCCTATGAAGGCTATTGCTGCGGTGGCAATCAGCAGAAACTTCACGATTCAAGAGACCGCTGCCGCCGGGATTACGGTTTCAGTGATCATTCTGGTTCTCAGCATCACAGGACTTCTATCTTGGTTTTCTGGCATTATTCCGATACCAGTAGTGAAAGGCATTCAAGTCGGCGCAGGATTATCTCTCATCCTTTCCGCTGGTACAAACCTATTGTCTCAACTAGGATGGATATCTCCAAGCTGGGCTGACAATAATCTTTGGACGCTGTTCGCGTTTCTTTTCCTGCTCTTCTGCACCATTCTCGCCACTCACCATCGAATCAATATCCCCTATGCCTTGTTGGTATTTGTTCTCGGCCTCATCTTCGCCGCCGTAATGCTGAAATCGCACGGACACAACGGCACTAGACCAGACCTATGGCGACCACGACTCTACGTTCCCTCTGCTTCTCAATTCGGCACCACACTGTCAGCATCTCTAGGCCAGCTTCCGCTGACAACGCTCAACTCCATCATCGCCGTCTCGCAGCTGAGCTCCGAACTTCTACCCACCGTTCCCGAGCCGTCTCCCACCGCGCTCGGTATCTCGGTCGCAGCAATGAACTTGATCGGCTGCTGGTTCGGCGGCATGCCTGCGTGCCACGGCTCCGGCGGCCTGGCGGGCCAGTACCGCTTCGGCGCCCGCAGCGGCGCCTCTGTCGTCATGCTCGGTCTCATCAAGCTTGCGCTCGGGCTGTTCGTTAGTGACGCGCTGGTCGCTCTGCTCGCGGCGCTCCCAAAGAGCCTGCTGGGTGTCATGGTCGTTGCTGCAGGCGTGGAGCTGGCCAAAGTCGGCGAGTCGCTCAACAGCGGCGCTCTGGATCTGTGGGAGGAAGCAGACTCCGTTGATGGCGACGACGGGGTGCTGGTCAAGAAGCTCCGCGAGCCAGACGACGAGGAAAAGGCGGAGAGATGGAGCGTCATGCTTGTTACGGTTGCGGGACTGTTGGCATTTAAGAATGACGGCGTCGGTTTCTTGGCTGGTATGGCATGGCATTGGGGGTTGCGCTCATCGAAATACCTTGACAGAGCGAGAGCCACGCGGTTATGGGCGCTGTCAGGACTTGTCAATGGTACTGAAGAGGAGCAAGGATTGTTGGTAGCGAATCGCGATCTCGATTGACGGCCTATTAGGCGCACAACAATACCCTGGATAGAAGAGCAATCAAGACATGGTAAAAGTTGAAATGGGAAGCGTACTGCAACTCCCGACTTGTCCTGTCTCTTCAGAAGTATTGCGTCTACCCCAATCGCAATGTGTGGATAATGCAGTGCGGAATGATGTTGATAACACAGGATTCTCTCACCATCAGGCTGAATGCCCTAAATGACAAATGGTACGTTTGCGCTCGAATATCAGCCTTACCGAGACATCGAACTACTTGCCCACCCCAGCTTCGCTTGCGTACTCATTTTTCAAGATGGTTATGCAGGAGAACGCACGCGTGCCAAAATCAACAGACTCTACTGGATAAAATGCGATGAGTAACTGTGTTCTGCCTGGGCAGACTCATTCTAGATGCCAAGCGAACAGACTACGCGTACTTGCCTTGTGGGGGGTCCGCTACTGTACGATCCAGGAGACTGCGGAACACCACCACTCAGGGCGGTGCAATGACACCAAAAGTGTGGGTTCTGTAACCGTACAAGCTGGCTGGCAGCGTAGTAGTCACGGCCTTCCTTGAAATGCATAAGCATTCCTCCAAAGGTATTGGCATCCTGGCTAGCACGATAAGACGCGCCGACAGAGCCCCTGGGCTTTCGTATTACCTTAAGTGGTGGTGGCGGAGTTCTCGAATCACTCTACGGTACAGCTGCACGAGCGAGCCGGTAGAGGTACGGTAATTGTCGTACAGTTACGGAATTGTGCATCCACGAAGACCAGAAGTTCCCGCTAATTTCCCTTCCCTATCTGATCGTATATCTTAAAGTAACAGCCAGATTCGAGTCATCAATCCATTCATGATGGTCTTAATCAAGGAAATTTTAACGCGCCGCTTTAACATCAAATTCCTACATCGCTTCTCAAATGCCGGATAGCTTGGAACAACAGATCACAGTTTCTCCTCAACCATCGCCAAGGTGGAAACCTGAAAAGGACAAGCTCAGTCCAACCCAGGATGTACCAGATGGAATGCGCGCTGAGCTCGACGAGCAACTTGAGCCTCCAGCTCCATCACGGCTGGAAAGCGACATCGCATATGAATATTCTCACAAAGTAGCAGTTATGGACAAACGACCCGCAGAGAAGGAAGATTTTGAGATCGAGGAACCTCCACTGCAACATGCAGCATCAATTCAGGGTTCGCATGGGATATTTTGGAGATCACCTATGCTCATGATGGCCGGTTTCTTTGCTGGATCGCTAGCATGTATTGGCCATCACCTTTTCTATTCGCATTTCGATGGTACAATCGTTGGTACTGCCAATGATCAGGAATGGAACATCAGGTATGAAAGCTGCTGTGTGAAAATACTCTTAGGCTGATCGCTTGTCACAGAATCGGCAACATATTTGCGCTGGCCGTCAAGATCCTGCTCACGGCCTCAGTTTGGTTTGCTTATACTCAATGCTTGTGGAGGACACTCAAAAGCAAGGACATATCTATCCGCGGTCTCGATTCCGCTTTCAGTGTGGAGACGTCAGTGATAGCTCTACTAAATCCGGAGATGTTTCTCAACGTGAAATTGGGAGCTCTTCTGGCCTTGATAGCCTGGTAATTGTCTCCTCTTCGGCCGCGAATAAGATACTAACTAATGTACAGGTGTCTTCAAGTTCCCTCACTGATCACGCCAGCGACACTTTTCGTCGTTCCAAGCATCAGCAGTGTATCCGTTAACGCATCAGTCCCTTCTCTCGACATTACGAATTCAAGTGAGGCACATCGATTCGCGTACTTCACGCCATTAAACACCACTATCAGCAATGCGGACCCGAATAGTTACATTTTCGACGGCCCACGGTCGATCCTTACCAGGCTCTCTACCGCCACGGCTTCCTACGGGCAGATTTTACCAATTTCTCCTCCGTTCAGCGACTCGTCCTACTCTCTCAGCTTTGCCGGTCCCTATGTCAATTGCACATCTGGTAACGCGAATTCTTTCAATTCGACTGTTCAAGGTTTTATGGAGTTGTTCCTCCAGAAGATGAATTCGTCCTTGCACCAAAGCTCGTTGGGAGAGCAGTTTGCATATTACGCGTTCGTGCCTTCTTTCGACCTTGATGTTGAAGGCTCAAACACTGTTTTCTTTAATGGTACCGGTCTCACTGCATTGGATCAACCTCGTCTTCAAGAGCAACCAGGAAATGCGACAAATGAACTTTGGATAACATTCTATCGATATCTGACCGATAGGAATGGAAATTATGTTTTGGACGTCAATCAGAACAAGATACCGGAACAAATGTATGGCGTATGCAGTCTGTGGAATGTTACGTATGATCTCAATTTTTCATACGATGGTGGAGCTCAGAATATCACCAACAACAGCATTACACCTCTCAATCCTGTTGTATATCCAACGACCACCGCTCAAGAAGACTCCAATCTAGTCCAGCTGTCTTACTCTGCAGTATTCTGGGTCATAACGGACCAACTAGTTGGATCGATGGGCCTGGTAGACTATACAAATTCAAGTCAGAACGGAACCTCAACGCCAGGATACGGTTCAATAGACACCAATATCGAACATAACAGTTTGCTGGGCAGTAATGATCTGGACTACTTCTTTGATTTGAACGCAGAGGTGTACAACGATACGAACCAGCCTCTTTCAGATCAGAGACTTTTGGACAAGGAACTGGGACAGAACCAAACGCTACCCTTTCTCATTGAGCAGTTATCCTACAATGTCACAATGAGTCTAATGAACGACCCTCTCCTAGCGTAAGTGGAACCGCACCCTTTGGAGAAGTTTAACAGGTTGACGTAGTGTAACAGACCGGTCGTGATTGCAAACACAACTCGTATTACTCCAGTCAATCGATACTCCTACAGCTCACGAAATCTTTGGCTCGCGTATGGGCTTGGAACCTTCTTTGCATTGATTGCTAATGCATTCGGCGCCCAGGCGTTCATGGAGAACAATGCAAGCCACAACAACTCATTGTCAACACTGCTCTCCATATCTCGGGATCCCGAGTTGGCCAACCTGTTCCCTGAATGTTGTCATGGGAAACTTCCTCTACCGCAGCGGACGATGAAAGCGCGACTCAGGGTCGAAGAAATGGGGGATGGTGGGCAGAGTTTGAAGCCGAAGGACACGAAAAGGACTGTGTGCGAGGCTTGCAAGTTGCAGGCCACACAAACCCAGCGGCCTCGCGCCTTCTCTACATGGACGATAAAAGGTGCAAGAGCAAGAGTCAGTGAAACATCGCCTCTTAATCCGCAGCATTCGATGTAGACGCTGCCATTTTTGCATTGCTGGCGTTTAGCGGCTTGTCTTTTTTCGCGAGCTATGTTCTGAACAGCAATAGACTACTTGTGATCATTTCCGATGAAGTTCTCAGTCTCATGCCTTACAAACCACTATTGTTAAAACGTCGAGAAGGCAGAAAAAAGGCCACTAGAAGTGCTTTTATGCCGACTACCGATTTCGAGGTCACGCGCCTCTTTGCCGAGTTGGGCGTTTCGATTCTCACGTCACTTTCAAACAGTTGCTTTTGCCTCCCATGTATGAGAACGATAGACAAGAGGTTGAAAGAAGCTCATAAGCATGAGCGAGGATGTTGAGTCAGGATCGTCACTGTTACTGCGGGATGTTTCCGCTGTCACGCAGAATCAAACGCATGATGTTGAAGTCATGCCGAGTCAAGTAGAGCAAAAGCCAAGTTCACCCACGCAGTCGGGAGCCACTTTTGAACGTCAAGACTTCACTACAGCAGAAGGTAAAAGACTTTTTGTGACAGAATGCTCACTGCTTTTGTTTTTCCAGTTTCGCTGTCCCTCTAGCTCTAGTATGCGACACCGCAGAACGTCGATCCGCTGTGCCGGCCCGAATCTCACGTACGCGAATGCTGTGAACGTATACTCTAACGCTCAGCTCAAAATGGAGCAGCCTAATGCCCGTTCATAATGACGGTTCTGCCAGCCTCAAGCCTCGTCGTTGGCTCCCTCTTCATCATTGTGTATTCGCTGGTCCACTTCTTGGTCTTCGTGTATACCTTCTCCAAATCTCGGAAGCCGTTTTCTTCGTACAGGTGGTGGCCGAACGGACTTGCCTCAACCCATGTCGGCACGAGCAGCCTGTCGGCCAGATCCGTTCCCCATTTCACTTGAATTGATCCTGCACCGCAACGCTGGTAGTCCGGATCGGTAAAGAGGATGTAGAGCACTGCGAATAGCCGGTCAGTGAGACATTCTTGGTTTGCCACTGTTGTGGGGATAGGAGAAAAATAGTAGGGCCCTCGGATCAACCCGTGAAACGTAGGTAGATGGTAGTTTTCTACGAGACCGTCGTGGAAATCAACGACGCTGATCTCATACAATCCCAGCGAAAATCTTTTGCAGATCCGCCGCGATGACCAATGTCTGGAGGTTGGAAAATGGTTTCGACAAGGAGCCAACTTACAGACATGAGGATGATTCCACATATACTTTATTCTCCTGTCCATAAAGTCCTTCATCAGGAACTCAGCCATTGCTCTGTCTTCTCCTTCGAACCATGTCGCCTCGCCATCATGTCGCTGTTCTTTGTCGTTCCAGCTTGGGTATATTTTCCACAGCGCACCGGACACAATTCTGCCGTTTGACTTGTCGACAAGCTTCATCCAGCAATCGGATGGGTCGGTATGCATGGACTTGATGAAATTTGCTTTTATGGCATCTCGCTGTTCCTTGGTGTTTGGACCGAACAGAGCTTCGTGCAGAGGAACAACTTCGAAGGCGCGATATTGGATTTCGAGAAGCTCATCGAAGTCATCTTCGGTAACGCGGGACATTTCGAAATGCATTTTGGCGATGAGATGGGAAGCAGAAGCACAGAAATTGTGAATATAGATATACCAGAGTCAACTGACAACAACGCAGAGCAGAATTGAACTTTAGCAGAGCAGACCGTCACAGCTAGATAGCTAGATGAACGAAGCAATTCCCGGAAAAATTTGGTGCATTGCTGGACCCCTTCGACTACTCCGCATGCACGTCGCCCAGACTACGGGACCCGTTCTGGAAGAAGGCTGCAAATGCAAGAAAGCACAGCACAATAATTACTGTTTCGCCATGTGCGGTAGTCCCAACGGCTCCTTTGCTCCGACGACGACTGGCCGCAGATTGCCCTGACTCAATTAGACTCCGCTCCTTCGCGAGCTCCACAATTGCAACTTGGAACAGCGCTCTTCCTTTGGACCCCGGTCGTCGAGCAAAACGAACAAGAGAGTGAATCTAACTTCCATCGCAAGACGAACTTCAGAGGGCGTAGCGGGACAGCTAGGTTGGGTGTGGGACGGCCTGGCGACGCTGCGATCCGTGGCATTTCCATCATGCAAGCCGCCATTGCACTGCCATTTCCACATCAACACGCCGGCCGTTGCAAACGTGACCGGGGTCAATTCCTGCCTGCCGCCCTGTGCGCTCAGCGTGCTAAGGGAAGCGATGTGAAAAAAGGGCAATAATCAGCTCGTAAAAACTGGGCTCAGTCTAATCAATGCTTTGGTGAGGGACAGAGCGGTCGAGACGCGGTGTGGGGGCGTTTTGTCCTTCATCCGGAGCGCCGTCTGTTTCCTCTGCATGATGCCTGACAGCTGCGCTCTGTGCTCTTTTTCACAGCCGCGCGGACCAGGCCAGCGCGAGAAACGAAAAAGCAGGATGCAGCGGAGCTCAAGGTTGATGCCTGAACAACCGACAGGGTGATGGAGTTGACATTCGTGCGAACGCGACAGAGACGAGAAAGCAAAAAGGGCCGGCAGATGGTTCCTGGGTTGTGCAGATTGACGGTGCAGATGGATGCAGATAGGAGCAGATGGTGCGGACGGGGTCGAAGGTGGCATTGGCGAATGGGAAGCGCACAGCTGGGGCAGTCCGCTGTGGAGCGAGCAGAACGAGGGCGCCATGACCCATATTCCTATCTCACCTACCCGTCCGGCCGGGCCCGGCGCCTCCTGCTTGAAGCGTAGCCGAACGCCTCCAACGCGATTGCTTGTGTACTTGCGTGTTTCCTGGTGCAGTGTGACGGCATGTTTGAAGGTGCTTCTTTCGGCCACAGATAAACCAAGGATAATGCTCAATCCAGGCCACGCAAGTCATAGTCTCAGAAGCATCGTCTCAGATACATAATCACAAAACAGTACTGCACGTTCCGAGCTCCGTTCACGGTGCCCTTTTCGTTATGCACGCTATTGAGGCAGATCATCGCCATCAAAATTATCTGCGGTTTATCACGCTATTCATCCACGAACCCGGGCGTGGGATGATGGCAAGTATTACAGCGCCGTTTTTACGGCCACAGGAAAGCCGATGTCCCGCTACTCCACAGCGCCTCGTTTGAATCTTTTGGGTTAACCCCGTACCTGACATCCGCGGCGTTAGGGTTGTCGCGCTCAACCATACTGCGCCAAAGAAACCAAATAAGCCTCTAATTCTTAGTATCTTGCGCGTCGTCGCCTTCCGGACCGCTATACGTTTGCACCGCATAACCTATGGTCTTCTTGATGATCAGCTTGTCCGATCCCGCGCTCGCTGGTATCCTTAGCGATGCCTCCCGGCTGGATGCAGCCGAGCCATGAGACACTTGCGTGACTGAATTGAGATAATTGTCCACTGCCGATGTAGGTCTGCCTGGATGAGTGAGTAGCGGTATTTGTGGAGGCGACGTGTCCGGGCTCGTCTCGGAGATTGAGCTGATGCGGTGGCTCGTCTCGTTCATTCTAAGCGTTGAGGATGGCAGCGAGAAGAAACTAGACCGGTGCTTGGATTTTGTAGATGCTTCCTTCGAGCTCAGTGCATATGAGTCTCCTCGTGTGTTTTGTTCGCGCAGGACTGGATCTACCTGATCTGCGATGGGTGCCATGTAGCCTGTACCCAGAGCCTTGAGAACTGGTCGAGAGCAAGGTATCGTCGCCGCGATCAAGCTGTAATGCATGATGACTTGGGCGAAGATGACCGAATTAACTACGTCGAAGGTATAATCCGTTGAGTTCTTGATCGAATTGAGTGCCGAGATGCGAGCAGCCACTAGAGGAATGATTGGAAGACGGAAAGAAAATGCCATAAGCACCATGGACTTGAGCAGCCTCGCCATCTGTAGATCCCAGATGAGATAGACTGGAAGACATAGCAGAGCCACTTCGAGGACAATTCCAATAGATTCGATGGCGGCCCAAGAAGCAGTCTATACGGGTCAGCGCATGCTTCGAATACTAAGACTTCGCTCTACTTACCAAGGTCGAGCACCTGTCGGACAGATCCCAAGCTCTATAAGGTCGGCATCCAACTCCGATAGCAACGAACGAAGCAAGACCCCAGATGCCGATGACCAACGAGACCATTGCACAAGCATTCGAGTGATCCTGTCGTCGGGTCAAACGTGCCACAAGCTGGGACGCCGATGCCCTTGACAACGCCATAGTAGCGACATAGAGTAGGTTGCTTGCGTAAAACAGCTGCACTATTCAGTAGGTACTCCCACATTAGTTCAGACAAGTTGAACTCACCTTCTCGGCGATGAGGAGTTGATTTTCGCTGAGTAAGTCTACGTTCTGGCCAATTCCTTGGTAACCTGCAACTATAGTAACGACGGACTGCGTGATGGCCAATATCTACGACAGTCAGCTTACCTCATAACCCGACAATCTCAGTAACTCACAGTGCCAGCAGTTAGCAAGATATCGTCAGATTGGAAAGACGCGTTGAAGCCGAAGCGAACCCCTAGTCTGAGACCATAGGCAAGCAATGAGGCAACAAGAAGAAGGGCCGCCGATATTGTCAAGTATCCGCTATGGTTTTCCGGAGTAATGGTCTGAACAGGTATATCGACAGTACCGTTGGAAGCCATTGTCGATTCGTGTACTCAACACTTAGGGACAAAAGTCGCTGGTTGAGGCCGAATATAAGATTCCGCAATATGAAGCTCAATAATCATCGGCCGAAAAAGGAACCCATCGCATACGATAACAAAAGGTACTCCCAGCTACGACGTTACGCCTCACTAAACAAAGTTTGACTATTCAAATATGAGAAGTAAATTCGCACGCGGGTAAGAGTACGCCATGAATGGAATCGGATCTGGTAGCCTACTCTTTCCACGCGATGCGAGACATATTGGATGAAATGAGGGCCCGGATGTTGAATTGGGAAGGATCCTCTATCTCTCAGCTATACTACGGTAATGGCTCTCCCAAAACGCGTCCGATGCCGAAGCCATATTGAGCCGCACCGCAGCTGAGAAAAGGAGATCATGAACAAAAGTATCGGCTTCAATGTACGGCAGGGTCTCCACCAAATTCACCGTACCTGATAGTAGATCTGATGGGCTGGTGGCAATGAAAACAAAAGAGAAGCCCTGAACTAAAATGATGAAAGCGGGTGAGATATGCCATTGACGCATCTAACTCTGTCAAAAGCAGTAAAGACTCAAGCCTCCGGCATTTCCGTGGGGGACACGATGCATTCGATCTTCAACATACAGACGAAATAGGAGATGGTGAAAGTAATTCTTCAGCTGAAAATACTGCTAATGTTGACGATCGCACACCTTCTATTCGATATGGTTTGCTCGGGAGAGATTGAAGTCACGGTGGTCGGAATGAGTCCCAGCCCAAGGATTATGGCTATAAGCCAGGCACTGAAGATGCCTCAGCTGAGAGGACCACAGGACGGGCGAGTTCGGAAGATTAGCCAAAGCTGAACGGCCGAACCTCTTCGTTGGGACCGCTGGGGTTCCATGATTACCCCTGGCGGTGGATGCTTAGCGTAGAGATCCCGAGAAGCCGCTGCTGACGGCGGACGTCAACTTGCCCTGGATACCGCGGTAGTTCCCGGATCAAAACCCTCCAAGCTCGCTGTGGGCAGTCTCGATCCGGAGTCTGGTAGTGCTTCCCGTGCGACAGCCCTCAACGATAGCCAATTGGCCGCTTACATGCTCTTCACATCGGACTTGTTTGAGATAAAATGCGTCACAAACAGCTACAGAAAGCGGTTGACATCAGGACAACTTTTAGGGCTGTTGCTAGTGTTTTGTCTCCGTTTGAACAATCAAGGCCGGCCGCCTCCAATACTGTCGGAATAGCGGCTCATCACGAGCCGTTTCTTTGGCCATGTAGCTAAATACCAAGTCAGATTTGAGTGGCGCTGCAGCGAGTGCATTGAATCAACTTCGGCTGTCGGTCAACCTCCCGGCGCTGGGGAACGGTGGCTTTTTGGTCTTTCTCACTACTGCAACACGAGAAAACGCCACCCAGCAAAGCAGTTTAGGATGCACTCATGCCATCTTGAATGACGGCATAAGCGACGGCTGCCGCGTTTTGTCTGAGAAGGTTCGGCCACTGACGAATGTCTTGCGCCCACCCGGATCTCGGTTCGCTGATCACCCTGGGATTGCCTTCGAGAATTTGATGTCCGAATTTCGAGATTTCGGCAAAGTGTACGGCGAGATAAAGGGCCGCGCAAACGCTTGTCCACAAAATGCTCCGATCGACGACGGACTTTCCAGGGAAACTTCGAGGGCCTCGTAGCTGGTCGTGATAGTGGCTCCAACTCGCAGCACGCTAGAGCCGGCACCATGGGGAAGTAAGGGACCGTTTCTCTTTACCCTGCTAGTGAGTAATAGCCGTGCCTGTCTCAGCCGTGGCCCGTGGGGAACTTTGGCAGGGAAGACCGTCTTCAGGCCATGTTCCTGAGGGTATCGCCTGGCAGCAGAATTGTCTTTGCACGCCGCGTGGCGCCTTCAGAACGATTGCATCCTTTCATACGGATTGCGAACTCGGGCCCACGAATTCCTGTCCGTTGAAAATGCAACCAAAGTCCGGGCGTGCGGAGGAGCCAGAGACTTTCCCGAGACCATTACTCAGCCTGCAAAGTCGATCGAACTACGCGCAAGAACACAAATTGTTGTACTGCCTCATCGGACTAAAACTCCGGAGAGAAGACGGGAAGGCCTAGCAGGGGCAATGCAGGAGTTAGGACCGGCATTGGGTCGAAAACGACACTGGTGGCTTGCCTACTGTCAACTACCATCACAACAAGGTTCGCAGTCTGGCGCACGCTATCACCTCGTGGAAACTCAAGGCTTCGTTGTCTGCTGTACTCGAAAGGAAACACGAGCGACACCATCCCTGGTTCGAACCGTTGTCATGAATGGCCAGGTTATCCTACCCAACGACGACGGCTGCATAGCGGTGGGCACGGAGCTCATTGCAATTCTACCTTCGATATGCACGGAGCAGGACTCTTCCGGAAAGGAGTTCAATCCAGAACACTGCCCTATCATAGATAAATCTTGTCTCCACCTGCTGAGCTTGTTTCTTCTGAAAGGTTGAGCTTAGATATTTCACTCCCTCCCTCAGTCTGATAAGCGTCTTTTGAAATCTCTTTTCATCAGTCCTTCCCTCGAACCTTGGACAATTTGTTCAATTGTCTTCTGTTTTGTGTTTTGATTGTACACCTCCAACATGAGTTTCAGCGAAAAGAACGACATCGACTTCTCGGTGTCGTCGCCCATCGAGGCTGGCCCTTCCGATGATCAACTCGATGAAGCCCATCGTGGCACTCAGTTCGATGTTAGCGACATGCATCGTCTGGGAAAGCGCCAACAATTCATGAGGAATTTCCGATTCTTCTCCATTCTCGGCTTCACCAGCACCCTGATGTGCACGTGGGAGGGTGGGTCCATTGCTTTTCCAATTGGAAATTGAAAACTGACGCCGATGTAGCTATGCTTGCCACCAGCTCTCAAGCCTTGATTGATGGTGGTCTGGGAGGTGTGATCTGGTCGTACTTATTCACCGTTATCTTTTTCACCTGCGTTGTGGCATCAATGGCAGACATGGCTTCCATGGCTCCAACTTCCGGTGGCCAGTACCATTGGGTCTCCGAATTTTCTCCCAAGAAATTCCAGAGGTTTCTCAGCTACGTTGTCGGCTGGATCTCTGCTCTTGGTTGGCAAGCTGGTACTGCATCTACTGCCTTCCTGACTGGAACTATGATTCAGGGTCTGATTGTGCTGAATCATCCTGACTACGTCCCGACTCGCTGGCAGGGAACTCTTTTCACCATTGCAATCGCTTTGGTCGCCGCATTCTTCAACACCTACGGCGCCAAGTACCTGCCGTTGTTGGAGGGCTTGATTCTCTTCCTTCACGTTTTCGGCTTCTTTGCCATTCTCATCCCGCTTTGGGTTCTGGGTCCGAAGAATGATGCCCACACCGTCTTTGCTACTTTCCAGGACGGTGGTGGATGGGGTAGTGTTCCCGCTGCCATGACCATTGGCCAGATCTCGCCCATCTTCGCCTTTGTTGGTCCTGATGCTGGAACTCACATGGGTATGTGGTGATCTGTGGCTTTGAGGATAAACTAACTCTTTCACAGCCGAGGAAATTCGTGATGCTTCCAAGATCGTACCACGCACCATGATCACCACCGCCGTCCTTAATGGATGCCTTGGCCTTGTCATGACCATCACTTACGTCTTTTGCATTACTGACCTCGACGATGCGCTGAACAGTCCTACCGGCTACCCGTTCATCCAAGTCATCTATGCCTCAACTGGTTCCAAGGCTGGTACTACCGTCCTGGCTTGCATCCCAATCGTTCTCCTTATCGCAGCTTGCATTTCCGTCTTGGCAACTGCCTCTCGCCAGACCTTTGCCTTCGCTCGCGACGACGGTCTCCCAGGCGCTCATATCTGGCGCAAGGTGTTCCGCCTGGGTACCGAGATCCCGCTCAACGCTGTCATTCTGTCCCTGCTCATCACCGTCATCCTCGCTCTTATCAACATTGGCAGCACGGCGGCCTTCAACTCCATCATCTCGCTCCTCGTTTCTTCGCTCTTCACCGCCTACTTTATCTCCATCAGCTGCATCCTCCTCAAGCGCCTTCGTGGAGAGCCGCTCCCGCCATCCCGATGGAGCATGGGTCGCTTCGCCGTCCCAGTCAACATTATCGCCATCCTGTACATTGTTTTCGCCTTCACCATGAGCTTCTTCCCTACCACCAAGCAAGTCACTCCTGTCAGCATGAACTGGTCGGTGCTCGTGTGGGGTGTCTTCGTCATCTTCTCCATCATCGTCTACTTCGTCCAGGGCCGCTACGTCTACAAGGGTCCCGTCGTGTATGTCAACAAAGATTTCGAGAGCGAGGAACGCGAGCTGCAGAACACTACCATGGGTCAGGCTTATTAGGGTCGCGGTGGAGCGAGCTACGTGTAGAGCAGAGAAAACTGTGCTAAAAGTCAATTTCAAGATGGCACCACTTGGTAAAAGGTTGCAGCGAATTGTATCCTGGTCGCTGGAGCTGGTTTCATAAGGCGTTTCGTACGGTCTTGTAGATTCCGTTCGCTGGGTAGAAATTCGAGCGGGTCTTCCGCATCTCTGTCTCTCCTATTGTTGTAAAGAAATAGTTATAGCGACCACCTCGCGAATGGGATTAAAGCTCAAATTTAAGCGTCACATTGATTGACTGTCTTCCAAGTCACTAGTGTTAGTGGAGCAGCGAGCCACCTCGCCACTTTTAATAACGGTGTTAGTGAAGAAAGACTTGATTTCCTTCTCAAATTAGTCCTCTGTTCCTGGAAATTAGTTGAAGTGTCATACAACAATGCAGACTATCTAACCTGCCGATCCTGGACCTTGTCTTACAACGTTCGTACTCGATGCTTGTCCGAGAGGAGTGTATGGTGATGACTTGTTAGATGATGATATGTATTAACGAATGTAGTTGGTCGTCTCCATTTTCAGCCAGGTTGGCTCGTCTTGCATTCTCCCGCGAGTGTTCGGTCCTGGCACGGTGTTTGTCTTTGTTCTCCTCAGACCAATTTTTGTTCGATAGTCGGCGCGTGGCGATGTACCGCGGATAATCCTTAGCGACTCTACGAATGGCTTTGGTCGCTTCTGGCGGTGCGCTTTGGGCTGCGATAGCTGGCGTCTCTTCAGATGTGCTCTGGGTTGCTACCGGATTGTGTTCAAGCGCCTGAGTGATTTGGTCAGGAGAAGGACCTTGCTAAGATATCAGACAAGCACAGCAAACACAGGCAGTTCATACGAACAGATTAGGACTTCGAGTCGGCAAGTCGAGCATCACGCTCGGAATGTATTATTCTGATATCGCAAAAGGGTATCTCAGTAACCCTAGCCCTTTCACCGTGGTGTCTTGCCAAACGCCGACCAACGACTCCAACCGATAGATATCCAATATGGCGCTCTAATATGATGATCATGAAAATGGGTTCGTCGAGGTCGTAGATATTGGCGATGCGCAAAGTATGAGTTCCTTCCTCGTGCGTACGAAATTCTCCGCCCATATTGTCCGTAGCCAAAACAGCTCAAAGAGCAGAGTCATCATTGCTGCGATTCACCTGCTTCCTCTCTCGCTTTGTGTAGGCGCATGACCCAACGCATCTCAACGACGGTCTTCGCCATGTCGGTCTCAAGCTTCTTGACATTCTCCTCGGTGGCGCGGTATGAAGCGACGAGGCCGGACAATTCGGCAACGGTCTCGTCGGACTTCTCCTGGCGCTGGCGCTGCTGGTCGAGCACGACCTCAAGCCGGCACAGCTGGCGGCGAGATGTATCGCGCTCCTCGGCCATCTTGGCTTCCAGTGCCTGCCAGTCACGCCGCAGCGCCCGCATGCGCCCGTCCAGAGCGCGGTACTCCGCTTCCAGCGTCTCCGCCGTCACCTCCGCCATCTTGCGGGCCTCTTTGGCTTCCGAGACCTCCTTCGACGCGTTGGCCACCGTTTCGCCCAGCCGCTTGCCCATCTCCGTGCTTTGGTCTTCGGCTCGCTTCCGCCGCCGCGATTCCTCCTCAATGGTGGCCTTGAGGTCGTCGATTCTGCGCTCCTTCCGGGCCAGCGCGGACTCGTTGATGTCGTACTGATACGAAATGGTGGAGTTCTGCTCCTCGAGATAGGCGATGCGGCTTTTCATGGCGCGGAGTTCCAGCAGCGCTTCATCCTTGGCCGCCCGCTCCGACCGCAGCTCGCGTTTCAGCCGATCGTTCTCGCTCGTCAATCGCTCGATCACCTGTCCCGTCTTGCCGCCTGCAATACCGTTTGCTGCTCCTCCTCCTCCTCCTCCTCCCACGGGGCTCACGCCGTTCACACTGCTTGCCGGTCCGCCGCTGTGCGGACTTGCTGTCGTTTGCCATGGTGCCGGAGGCGTCGGATACGCGGGCAGCGGTAGGCCGTTTGCCTTTCTGGTGACAGGAGATGGACGCGAGGGACTCGACTGCACGCTGGACGAGGGCATGACGTTTGATGGCGGTGGATTGGAGAGAGTGTGAGCGGCGGCATCGACAGCCGCGGGCATTTCTTGAAGGCTTGCTGATGTTGCTGATACTGCTAGCCGTAGTTGGGCTGGTGAAATGATAGATGGGCTCGCTTCATGCGTAGTAGGGTTGGAAGGAACGGTGAATGGATCATCCAGTTCGAAGGACGCGGAGGGAGTGTGGGATGTAGGATCTAAGGAGCGCGTTTAGGCGTGCTGTGAGCCAGATGGAATCTCACCGAGGGGCGGTAATGTAGTAAACGAACGTGTTTCGCGATATTTGATACGCGCAGGGGTCGCTTTGGCTTGTTGTCATTAGTCAGGTACGGAGTACTTGGAGGCGTTGCTGAGGTGCATCAATCCCCACCCAATAGCGAACGTCTAGCCTAAGGTACTATTACGGAGCTCATGTTGAGGTGAACGGTGAGATTCCGATATTGTGCCTGGTCTGTGTATTCGTTTCTCTCCTAACAAAGAACGAGCGCAAAATCGCAACTACCTTACGTTTGGATCAGGGATCAGCAAAGTCTTCACTCGCCTGGCATTTCAGTGACTAAGGTACCTAGTACCCTACGATCGATACAATAAATCAACTCTGACCCAGCTACCTTTGGTTTTTGTTGTGAGTACTCAGTACGATGATTTCTATTACTGTAATACTTTGAGGCGAAAGCATGACGCTCTTTGAAAGATATAACCTTGATTTCGTATCGAGATTGATCTAGTCCTTTCACCATAATTCATTCCTCTTGGGTCATGCATGAGAAAATTTGAAGAAAGCCGTACTCTTGTCGTCCCAGCAAACACACGCCCTTACAACTCCCATCAAGTGGATGTAATAAAAATGCAGCTTTGGAAGAAATTTCGTCCACATCTTTCAGTCAGCCATCTCGTAAATCTACGCCACAGCGACATATGCCAACCGTTCAGTTATGCCTTGTCTTCTTTTCCGCTATATCAATAGTAACCCTTCCCCCCAGCAGCCTCACCACCCAGAGCCATCTCCTTGAAACCTTGCGGTACCCTCCAGCCGTGAACATTGCATGCGCGGATGTACGCATTGATGGCCTCACCGACGCCATAACCCGCTCTACCTCCCCTGGAGATGCTCTCCAACTGGGCGGGCTTCGGATCACGACTGCTGATGGCCATGCGGACCTGCAGCAGCACGCTCTCGATGGACGAGGCAGCCGACCAGCCCGAGTTGGTGAGGAGCTCCATGCAGATGCTGCCGCCGGCGGTGACGTGGCCGCCGCCGCCCTGCTGGAAGGCGAGGAACCGCGGGCGCACGACGCGCACGAACGGCGGCTCCATGGGGTACGCCGCGCCGAAGCGCATCTCCAGCACTATGCTCCGCTCCCCGCGCTCCTTCATCTGCCGCGCCAGCGGCAGCCCTTCGTCGAAGCTGTGCAGTTCCACGATCCACTGGTACACGTTGTCGCCGAACCGCTCCGGGTCCGTGTACCAGCCCAGCTCGTGCGGCGGCGTCGAGTTCTGCACCTTCAACAGCGTCTGGTAATCCTTTTGCAAGCGCTTCGACGCGCTCGGAGTGGCGAACGGCGGAGGTGGCAGGATCGGAAGACTCGAGTAGTCGAGTTGGCCGGGAACGAAGTCCGTCAGAGGCTTTATGGGTACTGGTACCGGCACCGGCGTAAGGGAGTGCTTGGAGCCTGAGATGAAAGATCGTACGCCATCCATGAGCGACTGCTTGCCCTTTTTATTACCGAGACCGCCAAAAGAGAACACATCCGAAAGTCGGCTTGTAGCAGTAGCTGAGGGCGGCTCTTCGACCTCAAGGATGGCTCGATCTTCGGGTTCAGTCATAACACTGAGAGTATCGTCGTCGTCAATGCAAATTGGATCATTTTGATTTCCACTGTATTTCAGCTTCTTTTTGCTGTCACCATCAACCTTGGGGACGGATGAAACTTTGCCTCGTCTTGAACGAGAAACGGCGGTGATTGGAATCTCAACTTTGTCGCTTGCTCCAACCGGACGCCTTGTTGGATCTTGAACGAATACATCCGACGGTTTGGATTCTTTCATCTCATCCATCTTCCAATCCTCATTGTTGACCTTCACGAACAGATAACGCGTCTGGATCCAGTCGAGCTGTGAAACAACGAGGTACGGCTGTTGGCTGACAAATTCGGCGGGTGCGTTCACAATCTCATTCAGAGACATAGCATTACTGACTTTCAGTTCGCTGTTAGGCCAACAATTCGAAGGAATGCAGCGTGGCCCATGTTGGCTGTAGCCTTGACTGACATTGAAATCGGTCGAGAAGTACACGCCGTGCCCATAAGCGCGGCCGTGTAGAGTGTCCCTGAAATGCAGGCCTTCACGAATGATACTGTGCCAATTCTGCATGGGACTACCGTGCCATGCGAAAATTGTTGGGTACTTCAAAGTCAGACGTTGCGCAGTTTCTTGGACGGCATCTAGGAAGCGTCGTTCTTTATCGGGTGCACCCATGGCAAAGCGGAATTGCATCCATCCCTTCATGCCATAGAGACGTTCCTCACTCCTCTTGGATCCATCTGCGTCGTCAGGGTTGTCGACTTGGACGATGCAAGCACGATTGGACGCAATGACCCAACGTAGAACCTGCAAGCAAGAATCTGGCATTCTATCCTTCCAACGATCCAAAGAGGCATTTTTGTAACTGAGAAGATATTCTCTCATTTCTTTGACGGGAGGAATGCGTTCCAGTAGAGCCAGGATTGTAGAAGTCTTCTCGTGCGGCTGCAACGTGTCGAAGTCAACATCATAATTCCAGATGTAGACAGATCGAAGGACTTTCTTGAGTTCTGGGGTTTTCGCTTTGGCTTGATCGTTCGCATTGCCGTCTGACTCGGTAGATTCTTGCTTGGGCCAGTGAGGACGTAGACCAGATAACTTTACAATGGGCCAGTAATTTGTCTCAAGAACGCGACCGTGATACGTCTGAGGATCTTTTTCGGTCTCATCGCCAGCAATATACTTCAACGCGATCCACTTGCCAACGCGAAGTGGGCATTTGATACCCTTCGGAAAAATTAGTTCATTCCTTTCGTCGTCATAACGTGCCTCGATGGCTTTAGGATCCTTCGGTACGTCCTTGTCCTTGTTATTGTTCGCGTTTGGCTGTGCAGCGTTAATGTTGTTAAAGTTGTAGCCGGCAACAGGAGGTCGTTGATTCAGACTGGGAGGTGGAACGTGAAGACCCAATCCAGAGGGAAACTCTTGCAATCGGTTGCCGACGGCACTGGTGTAGCAAAAGCTAACGAGTAAATCAACCACATAAGGCTGTGAGATAATCTCGTGCTCAATGCTGGGACCAAATCCCAAGTTCATGTACTGGAAGAGACACAGCTCTTTGTTGCAGACGTAAGGTTTGATTGCCTCGAGGTCATCGTCGAGTTTACAGTGACAGACCAGACAGAAGTCGGTGCAACGTACAAAGTGCCTTAAGAGGAATTGCATTGCCAAAAGCGGCAATGAGTGAGATGAACCAGCTGGAGCATCCTTCAGATGATCCGCCATGACAATGGGCGGGAATATTTTGTTGCTGACCTCTACATCTGTGTACTCGGGGTCCAGGTAGTCGAAGGTGTCAATGTCGTAGTTCTTGCCCTGAACGTCGTTGTAGAATCGCTCGGCACCTTGCCATGGCATACCTTTGTAATGGTACTTCAAAATGTTGAGAAAGCGTTCGTTGAAGAGGACATTGAGGGGTTTCGATATGAAAACATCACGCCAGCCATCGACCGATGATGGCAGATTTGTTTGCTTTGGAGATTCTGACGATTGGATCTCTTCGCCTGTGGATGGCTTTACAAAGGCTCGAACGGTTTCATTCAAACTCGGTTTGTAAGTTTTGCCATCCTTCATTACTCCAATCCTGAAGGATGCATATGATCGAGCCGTGAAAGGGTCCAAGGGCATCAGCTGATCCAGGGTCTTGTAACCTGCAGGATAATGAATCAAAAGGACCAGATATTCATTGCCATTCAATTCCCAAGCTTGAAGGGCTTCTTCGGAAATGCCCAACTTCGAGACTCGGCAGGAGATGGAGACGTAGCAGTTACCACCGTCGAGAAGCGTGCCGTGATATCCGACCTTGAATCCAGCATCGTGGGCAAGTCGTAAGTCTGCCTTGACCTGTTCGCAAGAAAAGCCGCTGGGACGTGAGGATGGGCGACCGGCGGTCGGCTGGAGCTTGACAGCGGGACGGTCAAGGCTGAAAATATCGTCCTCTTCGTCTTCAACTTCGGCTTCGAAGTCGTCGTATGTCCCATCAAGTTCTTGCGAGTCTATCATCATAGCGTCTCCTTCTCCATCAACTTTGAGGAAAGCTTTTGACAGAAATCTGAGAAGATCACTGAGATCATGGCCGCTCATGTCCGGCATTTTTTCGAGGGTTTTCCCAACATTGGCAGGAGCATCATCGTCGACGAATAGATGGTATGAGTGACCTGACGGGTATTCACTGAGATCTGGAATCAAGCCTGAGATAACGAAGCGGGAAGCACCACCGTCCGGAGACACTGTGACTTTGAATTCGCCGTCGTCATCGCCAGGTCGGATGCGGAGAATGCCTGGAATTGAAACGGATTTGGTGAGGCCGTTGAGTTCGGCGATGTAAGCTCGCCTGGGCATGTTGAACTGCAATCAAAACCGTGGAAAGGGCTTTGCTCCGGTTTTACTTGGACTTTGATGGCCGTAAGGCTGGCAGTAGCGGGCGAGCCAAGAGAGGACAATGCTCTGCTGAGAAAAAAATATTGCAGGCAACGGAAAGTTGAAGTCGTAGGCCACAAGACTGAAAGATGAGCAGTGCAGCCACCGGTGTTTGTGGGAGTTTCTCAAATCAATGAGTGTTTGGGCAGTTGGTGCAAGGCGAAGCAACTTAAACACCGGTCAACACCGGTCCTAACCGTGGATTCGCTTTAAAATGCGGACTTTGAGAGAGAAAGAAGATTTGCAGCAGAAGATTTGGAGTCGGTCATGTCACTGAAAGCACAACACGGCTGCCTGGTCAGCGGTAGATACTGAGGAATTTAGTTTATGACTGAATGAGGATCGAAAGACAGAGTGGGTGCAAGCTGAAGATGCAAGGCTTGCGGTCAATTGGCGCGCATCACAGGCAGAAAGCGTGGGCTGTGCAGGCAACTTCAACTCACATGCAGCTCACGAAACACTATCACCGCAGAATATCGAGTGCATGAGCAAGAAAAGGAAGATGAAGAGCAGACGAAAAGGCAGACGCGAACCGCAATATCTGTCCGATCAAGCAAAATCTCCTTTGCCGCGACCCACCAATTATTCCAGCCCAAGACGCTCTCCCCCACTGAAGGCGTCAAGGGTCCGCGCACCATTGAATCGAAGCGCGAAAAGAGCGTGGCTGAAGCTACCGTACCCAGTATCTCACCCAATTGGGCACATTGACATTCCGAATTCCCAACCTTGACACTCACAATTCATTCCACGCTCAACTAATTAAGTCTAAGCTTAAGCTATATCGTACAATCACAATTCATGGCCGTCACTGTCGAGCCTAAATCCTCCCACGTCGCCGATGAGTCCCTTCGTCCATTTCTGCAACCAACCTTCGACCCAGCCGAGTACCTGAACGCAACGCTCCCAGCACTGCACCTCCCAACGCACGCCGCCCTTCCAAAGCCGCAGAATGTCGTATCCCTCGCAGACCTCTCCTCACAAACGCAGACGCTCCTTTCACAGCTCAACGCGCAAGCAACCCGCCTGACAAACCTGCTCACACAACTGACGGACGAAATCCTGCGCAGCGGCAGCCGGCTGTCATACGAAGTGGACGTGCTGCGTGGCGAGACCACCGCGCTTCACGAGACGCTACACGAGACACTCAAGGCCGAAACGGCGCTATTCGTAGCGTCCGAGCCGCCAGCAGCGCAGCCGCAGAACGGCGAAGGCGCATCCTCGCTCGCCAGCGAGCCCGCCGCCGCCGCCGCCGCCGCGGTGCCCGAGCCAGAGTACATCACGCGGCTGCGGACACTCGGCGCGGTGCGGGCACGGCTCGACGCCGTGATCCGCACCTTCAACGCGGCGATGCAGTGGCCTTGTCCGGCGGCGGAGGGCCTTGCAGCGGGACTGGTGTCGGTGGCGGACGCCGAGGGCGAGAGGCGGGCGGCGAAGGCGCGCGAGATCGCGGACGCGCTGCGCGCGGAGGTGGTGGGCGCGGTGGTGGACGCGGTGGAGCCGCGCGAGGGCTATGAGGTTGCGCAGAGGAGGATTGCGGAGTTGCGGGAGTTGGCGGGTGTGTTTAAAGGCACGGCGGAGGAGAGGAGTAGGATTAAGTTTGTGGAGGGATTGGAGAGGATTGCGAGTGAGAAGTTGAGGGAGGTGGAGACCAAGGGCTATGGTGGTGATGGTTTGGGAAGAAGTGGCACTCCGCTTTCAAGGACCGGAGTCGAGAGGATAGGCACACCCAGTAGACTGGCGGAGAAGGGTGTTGGCTGGTTAGACAACTTAGGGAGGATACGGAACGCATAATATACAGAAAGCTAAACTTTTACCATTCTATGTGCCTTCTACTCGAAAGTGCTACTGCAGACGAGAATTAGAACGAATCAAAACAGACGACTAATTAGGCGACGGAGATGGATACTTACACTTGGAGTGATTAGCTTGTGTTGATTATTTCATCACTAGAACAGGTTCTTTTCTTGTTCTTAGTCTCTCCCAGTATTGCTGTTGGACCATCGGTGTTGAGTCGAATCCTCCGAACTGGCCTGTCATCATCATCTCCAGCCTTGTGCCCTGTCCCACCACTCTCATCATCCAGTTTTCTCTTCTGTAGTTCCGCAATGCTCTCTATCGACATTTCCCGAAGCTTCTTAGCCATTATTGTAGCTCCAGATTTCTGAGTTCCGCCAATATTCAGATCGGCCATGTCAACGGTCGCCTCATTCAACGCTTGTCTGGCGTCCATGTCAGATAGCAGGTCAGCGAACTCTTCATTGTAATCGTCCAAAAGTTTGTCATATCCCTTCCTCAAGCCGTTCTGTATCATCATTACCATCTTTCTCGCGACCTTCAGCTCTTCGTTAAGTCTTGCGCTGTACTTATGGCACAGATCTGCTGCTGCTTTCTGGTCTTCTACGCTTGACTCCTCATCGATGGCGATTGCAGCCGGCCCCCGGCCCTCGATCTGAATGAGGAGATCTTTGCGGAGGAGAAAAAACTCGAGGTTGATCTTGTTTCGAAAGGTCAAGAAGGTCTGTTCGTTATATGTAGGAGCATCATCCAAGTTGAACGGATTCCATCGGCGTTCTTCATCCATTTTCTTGTGAGCTTCAATGAAACTTCGTTATTAGCCATCGTAATTTGAAGGCCTTCCAGGGTTTAGAATTAGACCTACAGCTTCGAAGTGGCGACGTTGGAATGTAGTCGTTTGTACTGTTGCTACTTCGTGGGATGAAAGTGTAAGGATATTGAAGGGCGATAGTATGGAGAATGTGAAGTGACGGAAGGACATTAAGACTTAAGAAATCCGCCTCAAAGCAAAAAGTGGCGAGAGCATATGGACTTGTGCCAACAAAAGAAATCTGTGAGTGTACCGTATTGCTGAAGTTAGTTGTCATGCGCCTAGTAGCTTTGCCTTTTGAGCATGGAGATTGACGGATTGCCATGCGTTGAATAACTCTAATGTTGTCAGAGCAAAATATAATTGACGTACGATGGTATCTATCCCATGTAAGGCGCGTCAAGAGCGCATCCTATCCATAACCGACCAAACGCTCCTTTTCCATACCGGTGCGCCAGGCTATTCCATTCAGTCCAAACCACCTCGCTCTACGGCTGCATCTTCTGGGTTCTGGCCAAAAACAGGCCCACACTCTCCCTCGCCTGATCACCAGCCCAAATCCCATCCTTACCTCCCCTTCTCCACTCCTCTCCGAGTCCGTCCTCGGGTCCGCCGCCAACGCCTCTGCTAGCCTCGCCGAGGATGACTTCCAAATCGCGACGCTGACTGCTGACCCAACGCTTTGTAAAGTTGACCGGATCCTTGCTCATGGCTTCGAAGAAGTCGTGTTTCGCCTTACTGGCCTGGATCGCTTGCACAGTCAGCGCCGTTTGCTGGTCGAGGTTCTCGATTTGCACGAGCGGTGCAGTGGCAGCGAGAGTTGCCGATACGTGCGCCCGTAGTGGGTCTTCCACAAGTACTTGGATGTCGTAGATTGTGGGTTTGGGGTCGGATTGATACGATTCATCAACTCGAATTGTGTAGGGAAGTTTGACTGGTGGAAGAGGTGTCAAGTGTCGTGTCAGCATATCTGGTAGGCCAGAGAAATAGAATCGTTCGGTTTGGAAAATCTGAGGACTTGTTAGTCACTGACATCAAATGAGTATGTAACGGTGGTTGCTTACCGCACGGAGTTTTGGATCGCAGCGAGCTACTCGGGTATCGTCGTCTTCGTTGAGTTTATTTGAGTGGATGTAATTCCACATTCTCGTGAGAACCTCTGCACGGTCTGCTTCGACTCGGTCGAGAAGTTCAGCAAGTGGTGGACTCAGACGATAGCGCTCGGGAAAGTCATCACGGACAAGACTGATCGTGATGTTGATATTTTCGTCACTCTTCCGTTCGAATTCGAGACAGTCAAAGTTGACGTCTTCGGCGAGATTGAGAGCTTTATTGCGCGGGTCTCGACCCTCTGGCTTCTTCCATTCGATCTGAGCCATTTGATCAGGCTGTAAAGAAGGATTACGGTCAAATTCAATGATGACTTGTTTGAAGAAATGAGATAGGCGCGTCCGCTGTGGAACGACTGGTTTCTTTTGCTCCTTGTTACTCTGACTCTCATCTGCAGCAGAGGGATCACTGTTCTCTTTGCCTTTTTCCTCAGAATTGTGGTCAGGATCCTCCAATAGTCGACCTTCAATCTTGACACGGTAGGTGGCTTGGGAGGAATCGACAAAATCGAAAGCATCGCCGTCCATTGTGGTCTGTTGCCACGGCTGATTTTCGGCCGTGTTCGAAATCCATATTCTCATAGTCCGTTGCATCTGATGGCTCCTCTGCAGCGAGTCGTGATTCTCCAGCCTTTTGCGCATCATAATGGCATCGAGATTCTTTTCGGCTTGGCGCAAGCTGCGATAACGCTCGGCACCATCACCAATGATGGCATCATCCACTCCGTCCGGTATGTCCTTATCGGTGGGTAGTTTGCTGCGTGCTCTTGCAGTCTCTCGGCGCGAGGCCTCGAGCTGTTGCTGCTGTTGAATCTGAGCGGCGGTGGGCGGCGCGGGTTGCGCGTTGGGTATAATCGGACCGGGTCCTGCTTTACGGAACGTCTGACTTAGTTCGGAGAATCTAATGCGAGACGGTGAAGGAGATGGGTAAGGGTAACTTTGCGCCATGGCTACGATGGAGCAGCAACGGACTCGAAGTTGTGGATTGTGTAGTGGAGTGCGAGCAAGGTACGGAGTAGTCTGGTTCAGGGAAGAGAAACTCACCGCGCCGGCCGCTTCCTTGGTAAGGCCGAGCGGGCTGCATGTTGGAAGATGGGACACACCTGGCAGCCACGCAGGAAGAGAAGACTATCGGCGGATGGGATATGCAGGATGCGATGGCGATGAGATGGACTGAAGCTGTAGAAGAGAGTAACATTTTCTTCTCTCCTGGCCGGCCGCGGCTGCGGCCACGCGCGCGTCCAGGAAGAGTGAGGGGCTCGAAAACAAGAACCCACTCGCAGCGATACCACTACACCCATCTGTTGGGCCTTGCAGCTCACTCTGCAGCCCGTTCCCTATCAAATAATGCTGCTTAATCGGCCAGATTGCGGTGGTGAGCTGGTTGCAACTTAAAAGTGCCAGCCTTTTGCGCTACCGAATGAGGAAGGCCAAGACAAAGAGTACCTTACTAGTACCCTCGTAGCTATATCAACCAACCAACTTCCATCACTCACTTCTTCTCTTCTTATCATCAATGGCTTCGAATTCTAGAATACGCCATCCCAAGCCCAATTGAAACTGATACCGCTTCATCCTTCCTCCTTGTCTGTTTCCAATTCGCAATCTCCATCGGCCTTGAAAATTTCGTTTTGCTGTTTGTGTTTCAGGTTGGATACGATCACCTTCAAATATGACCGCCGGGCCACTTGTGAAAGAAATTAAACACTGCTTGTCTTATTTAACGCTGACGTTGCCCTTGCTGATCATTTTCTCCCTTGTGAATCTATTAAATTCTCTTCCATTGAGTTCGCATGTGGACATCTCGCTCTGGTGCCAACTACGGCTTTGGTCTCGACGCAAATATGGACACGATACAATTCGGAGGCACTGGCCTCTGGGAGAGTCCGTTCAAACGTTCAATACAATCAAATAATTTCAAAAGACCGTCTACGTCCTGGATGACAATCGTAAAGCGCGACTCTGCCATTCATCTTGACGATGATGACTCCACCATTGCACCAACCGAATGTTCCTCTGCCGCTTCCGTTGATGGTCGCCAGCAGTCCAGGAAAACCAACTACGCCGACTCTTCAGCTCAAACGACATCAGGAGTGTCGCAAGCTTCTTACCCTTCCTGCATTAAGTCCATCCGCGGAGCACGATTACCACGAAAGCCACTTCTATGGGACCTACACTTATCTGACGGCCGGATATCGTCAATTGAGCCACATGATTTCAATAGTTCCAGCCAAGCTCACGTTGAAGGCGTACTAGATGCTGAGGGTCGTTTAATAACGCCTTCATTATGTCATGCGCACATTCACCTCGACAAATGCTTTCTGCTGCAAGATCCTCGGTTTTCAGACCTACAAATCGTCAAAGGAGACTTCAACGAGGCCATGTCACTTACTTCTAAAGCCAAATCACGCTTCACTTCTGCAGATCTCCTTCGTCGTGGTACAAGACTGATCGAAGAGTCTATCAAGGTTGGAGTCACCTCCATGCGAGCATTCGTTGAAGTCGACTCTGAGGTGCAATTCAAATGTCTGGATGCCGGCATTCAGCTTAAGAAGGAGTATTTCCAAAGTGGCAGGATGGAGATTCAGATTTGCGCCTTTGCACAAGTTCCTCTCTTCACAGGCTCTGATCACGGCGTTGCAGCTCGAAAGCTCATGACGCAAGCTGCCGAACGCCCTGAAGTTGATGTGCTTGGCTCAACACCATATGTTGAAAGTGACCAGACCAAAGGCAAAATGAACGTTCGCTGGATCACTGGGTTGGCATTGAAGAAGCAGAAGATGTTGGACTTTCATCTCGACTACTACGTTGACCCAATTAAGCCGTCATTAATATGGGACGTTCTTGACCTCGTCAAGGAGTCACATTGGAATTATCGTGGTGGAAAGCAGATAACGCTAGGTCATTGCACTCGGCTCACACTTTTCAATGCTTCCGATTGGGAAAGACTTAATCATATCATCAAGGCCTCAAACTTGCCCATCAGCTTCGTTGGACTGCCAACTTCCGATCTGTTCATGATGCGTACCAAGCACAGCATACACCACCATCGCGGTACGCTACCAATTCCAGAGATGATCAAGACTCACCATTTGAAAGCTGCTATAGCTATCAACAATGTCTGCAACGCCTTTACGCCACAAGGTTCCTGCGATCCACTCACTCTTGCAAGCTCAGCGGTTGGCATCTACTCTGCCGGTACGCACTCAGACACTGAGTTACTCTATGAATGCGTCTCAAGTCGGGCTCGAAGCGCCATAGGTTTGCAAGAGGGACTAAGCTTGGATGTGAAAGTTGGAGAACCAGCGAACCTCATCATTATGGCCAAGGATGAAGAATGTGAATGGCGAACAAGGAAAAGCATCACGGAGCTGGTTTATGATCCTATTGGAGTGAGCAGAACAACTTTGCTTCGGGGTCAAGTTACGACAATTCCGCCACAAAGTTCCTATGAAAAACCAGCCTTCATTCTAGCCCCAAGAAGAGCAGCAGTGATAGCGAAAGAGGAAATCACGGAGAGAGCGCCCGTACAGGTCCAACCATCCGAACCAACACAACCGTCGCTGCCTGCACCAAGTCCCCTCAACGCTGAGATATCAAATCCATTCCACGGTTCTAGGATGCGTGACTTCGTTCCAGTCCGTCCAGCCTATTTGGCTGCCAGCGAATTGCAACAGGAAGCATCCACTGGTCTCTGGCGTACACCTTTGAAGACAACAGAGACTTATATTCCTTCTAAGAGCATAATGAAGGAAGTGGAAAAGTCTCCGTCTAACGCAAGTACGCCCTCGTCTGCATATACCCTGGTAGTGAGCTATAATGGCGTGTCAACAACATATCATTATAGTTGCTCTTCTATGTCATACAGCAGCCATTCTGCCTATGCGTTGCATACAGCATACCGGGGCATCCGCAGAGTCTACAACTTTGAAGGCGGTTTCTCAGGAAAGCAAGATCAAAACATGACGACAACGACCCTCAAACAATCTTCTCCTAAGTTGAAGACCACAACCACAGCTCCATCCGCATACACTCTTACTGTGAACTACGGTGGCTCATCCAGAGCATACCACTATAGCGGAAGCTCGAATTCCCACAGTAGCCATTCTGTTTATTCTCTCCACACCACCTACATGAACGAGCAGAGAGAATATCACTTTGAAGGCGGAATGAACCTTCGAGACGCCACCGTGGTCAATCATAGGAAAGGCCATGCAAACACGCCACCACCTACCGACATCAAGAGTGGCGCCTCAGCCTACACACTCAGTGTTAACTACGGTAGTGGAGACCTCAAATATCACTACAACGGCGGTCAGTCACCGCATAGTGGAAGCAGTCCATCTGCATACACACTCCTTGTGAATTACGGCAACTCTTCCCGTCTATATCATTTTGCAGGAGGCGAAGCTGTTGCCAGTCCCATTATGAAGGCGACCTCACCACCCGTGCCCGAAAAACGCTTCTCTTCTTCGAGCCTTGAAAAGCGACGCTCCTTCCAGATGCCAATGTTTGACAAACGTCTTTCTTGGCCTGCGCCAGTTCCAGAGAAACCGCGAGCTTTGCGATCAAGTGTTGTCTCTGGAAATCGAGACATGCGACTCTCTCGGTCGAGTCCTTCAGCTTTCACCTTGTCCGCCAGATATCCTGATGGTGTGGAAAGAGCTTACCATTACAACGGTGGTCATCACTTGGCGACAGGAGGAATTCAATCCGCATATACGCTCATGGTAGACTATGGAGGATCTCCGCGAGTATACCACTTCGATGGAGGTGCAAGCCGATCCAAGCGTGCCTCTGCTCCCGTCCCCAGGAAACCACAATTGCTTAGAAGCAGAACATCATCTGGTGGTGCTTTCTTAACCGATATGCGGCAAACCACATTTGCAATGCCGTACACGCTGACTACTGAGTTTGGAGGTGTGAGGAGAGATTATCACTACAATGGTGGTGCGCCAGGTCAGACGAGCTCTTCCACCAGTGCATATGCCTTAATTGCCGAATATCCAGATTCATCCAGGATGTACACTTTCCATGGCGGCAGTGAAGAAACGAAGTCCCAGGATCCTTCACCATTTGAGCTCTCAGTAAATTATGAGGGAGTCGAAAAGCGATATGAATTCAACGTCGACGCTCAACGCGCATTTGGCGCAGCATATTCACTGTCGGTGACATACCATGGTGTGGAAAGAAGGTATCTCTTCGATATGGGCTATACCAGCGCCGAGATTTGTGATGGAAATTCTGAGACAACTTACAGAGTTTCTTCGCCTCAAAATACCCGTTTCGGCTCCAGAAATCCTCTGGTATCACATCCAGCATCGTGGAAATCAGTCGTGAGCTCAAATTCATTGAACCCAGCCGCCTCTCACCCAGCGTCTTGGTCGACTATCCAGTCTACGAACACAACCACACCATCGTACCACCCAGTATCCAGGAATAGGGTGGCTCCAATACTGCCTGCAACAACATACAAACCTCCTGTCTCTCCGACTACCACAAGATCACGACCTATCAGCAGGATCCCTACTCCGCGTGGCGTTTCGCGCTCACCGACGTCCACACGTCGAGCCGAACATCATGACGGGTCAGTAAGCAAGGCTGAAATATTTCCATTCATGTTAAGTGCAAACTACGGCGACGGAGTTAGGAGAGTATATCACTTCAATAGTGGGAGTGGTTCCTTCACATCGACAGCGTCCAGTGCATGGAAGCTGAATGTCAATTATGACAATAAGAACGGCGGCAGTGACAGCGATTCCGAGAGGGTGTATTACAGCACGTACATTTGAGTTGTATAGAAGAGTACAAGATACCAAATCCAGGAAGCAAGTATGGCGTTTCTAGGCGTAATATGTAATGGAGGAAACAGTCGATAGCAGAATGCAATTCTACACTGGCGCACCTTCGAGAGTTTAATCATACTCTACACGTGCTCAGAGTATCTCGTACACACCCATTTGTCATTATAAACCTCTACTTCAAACGCCACGCCTTGGGTATGCAGGACAGCTGCACCAGCTCAAAAGCCGCTTCGATCTGTCATTCAATCCACAACATCAAAGTTTCTGCCGTGGTCTTCCAAATTCTCCAGAATCTCCTTTTCGACGTACTTGCTCGCCTTGACATCCTCAACCAGACCTTTCCTCCGGCGTGTCTTGAGCATAAAGTCCCTAGCCAGCTGCTCTCCGGTGGCTGGCTCCAAAGCCTTGAGCTCCTTGTCGCGCCTGTAGTCGAGCGGATTGCCCGGGACGATATCCCAGCGGTCGAAGAACAGCGACACGGAGGTCTGGCCCTGGGTCTGGATGCGCAGGTCGGTCTCGAAGCCGAACGAGTCGACGACGGGGATCAGCCCGCGCACCTGGTACAGCGGGGTGCCGGGCACGGGCGAGTCCAGCAGGACGTGGCCGCGCCGCCGCGCCAGGATCGTGTACACGCTGGCGACCGCGTCGGCCGAGCACAGCACCGCGCAGTGGTACACCGGCTCCATGAGGCGCGCGCCCGCGCGCAGGAACGACGTGTAGCAGGCTCGCCGCGCCGTCGGGATGATCTGGCCGCCGCCGCGCAGGATCGGATCGCCCGCTAGCTCGACGTCCGACAGCCGGAACTTCACGCCGCGGATCGGCTCCTCGCACAGCGGGCCTTCGCGCGTCGCCCACTGGAATCCTTGCTTCACCGAGTCGCGCACACCCCGCAGCACTTTCTGGTCCACTTCGCTCGGCAGCGTGTCGTTGACCAGCACGTTTGGGCCTGCGTCGTCCGGCCCGAACGCCCAGATGTTGCGGCTGGCCAGCAGATCCCAACCGAAGCGGTCTTCGAAGAACTTGCCAACCTTGCGCACTGGGTCTTTGATACTGACTTGACCGGCTTCGATGGACTCGGAGACGCCTGGTTCAAGCGGTTCGGCGATGATTGTAATGCGATTGTGTTTGTTGGGCGTGCGTGTATAGTATTTGCGGTCGGTTGTCTCGACGCAAGTCTCGCAGAAGCGTGTCACCGGGTCCGACACCTTGACTTCGATCTCCGCGTACAGTCGTCGCAGGTCATGAAGCACGCAGTCCATGCTGAGCTCACCGGTACCGATAACGACGTGCTCACCTGACTCTTCGACCTTCGATGTTACTAGCGGGTAAGATTTTGTTATCTTTCGAAGGCCATTCAGCATCTTAGGAAGCTCAGATGGGTTGAGCGGCTCGATAGCAACTTTGAACACAGGCGTAGTGATATGTTTTATAGGTGTTAGAATGTATGCTTCCTCTTTGTTTGGCAATTCCGGTGCCACGATCGTGGCAGTCTTGACGATGCTCTCATCTACACCGCCTAGCAGCACGAGGTTTCCTGCAGGGACGCCTGAAACCGGTACTTGGTATCGTGTTTCCGCAATCCAGGTGTCGCTGACTGTGCATTTTGCCATATCTTCTTCATCGTCTGGAGAGTAGGCTTCACCAAGAACTCGAACTGTATCGCTTTGATGTACGGTGCCCGAGAGGACACGTGCGAATGCAGAGAATGAGGCTGCCGATTGGGTGTTAAATAGCTTTGTGACGTGCATGACAAGAGGACCATTCTGATCATTCGATTTCATTGCAGCAACAGTCTGAGAGTCGGAGGGTCCTGCGTAGTATCGATCTACTATCCTTGCCGCACCTTCCTGTGGTGAGGGGACGTGCTGGATTACCATGTCAACGAAGCCGTGAGCAGGACCGAAGAACCGGTCACAGACGAGTTTCAGTAGATCCTGCGCGTCAGCTTTCAGTTGCATGGGTTTGAGGGTGATATTAACTTTGGCAAGGAATTCTTTGAGTTTTGCGGGACTATCGCTGAGGGTGTGAGAGTAGAGTTTGTAGACTGGTTCAAGGACGAATTTGTTGAAAGCGCGCATGGAGCCATTCTCTGTAGGCTTACGGGTAAATTTCCGGCTTTGCGGGTTGAAGTAGATGTCTCCCCATAACCGGAACGCAAACTCTTCGCTTTGCAGCATTGGGTATGCGTCCTTGTAGAACTTTGCGAACGACTGCAAGGTGAAGCACCAGTTCATGCTTGAACAAGCGAAGGCTACATTGCCTTTCTCGGGACTGACTCTTAATTTCTCTCCACGACCCGGTATGACGTCTTCAATGATCTTGTTGACTTGTTCAATGACGTGCTTTAGCTTGAGATACGCGTCGTCTGGTACAAGTTTCAATTCTAGGATCAGGCGATCTAATTTGTTAACGACCAGAACGATAGGAAGTTCTTCGCGTACGGCATGTTGAATGATGAGCTCGGTTGTGGATTGCACGCCCTCAACGACGTCAACAACAAGGACTAGACCGTCGGAGATGCGCATCGAGGCAGCAACTTCATCCACAAAGTTGACATGTCCTGGCGTGTCGATCATGTTAAAGAGATAAGATTTGCCCTTTGTCCCAGATAAGACTAAGCTCATGGGTGACGCCTTGATTGAAATTCCTCTTTCGCGTTCGAGAAAGTGGGTGTCGGTATAGCGTAGCTGCTCGAGCTTACGCTTCCCTCGTCGTTGGTCTAGTTTCCCTTGCAGATCGTGTGTCTCTTGAACAAGCATATCCATGAACGCAGTCTTTCCATGATGTAGGTGCCCGGCAATGGTGATATTGCGAACTTGATCAGGATAGTTCATAATATCGGACATGAACTGTCTCTCAAATCGCACCTTTGGAAGGTCTGTCTCTTGCACGGCAAACTTCTTCTCCACAACAGGCGCAATGATTGGTTCATCTAACGCTTGTGTATCTTCTTCTTGCACCAGAGTTTCGACTTCGGTACCGTATATTTGTTGCGCGGTCGGGTAATACTGCTTGTCTTCGTGGAGAATTACGGCTGTTGATGGGCCCTCGTCGACCTCCATGAGGTCTTCAACCGCGCCACCATCTTCTTCCTCTGCTGCGACATCTTCAACGACGTGCTCTTCCTCGGCTTCTGCTTGACCGTCGTCCTCTCCGATGTAGTTTCCGAACCTAAACAAATGTAAGCAAGCCAAACATGAGAATGAGGCAAGGAAAGTTGTCATACTCGTCGTAAAGTGAGTCGCCGTCCATACTGCTTGACGACTCGCAGCAGCGTGTCTGATTGAATGTTTTCGGACTGCCTGTAGCTGGTCCCCGTCGCTGTCGCTGAATCAAAAAGTTCTGAGATGACGGAGGCTGAGGTTTGGCCGGTCCGCCCACCGCCTTCAAGCTTGGCGGTTGTTGTTGCGTGATTGGCTGTGTGCCTTGCATTTGGGCCTGTAATTGCTGCCGACTGCCGACCGCCTTTCTCAAGTTCCACTTACCCCATTTCTCGCTCAACAACTTTCTCCACCCACCCTCAATTTCAATTTCGAAGTAAAAATGGCTGCTGTCAATGGTTCTACGAATGGTGTCGGCCATAATTTGCTTGCTGTGTACATCGTGTCGGCTGCTAGAACTCCCGTTGGTTCGTTTCTCGGGTAAGTTGAAGCTTTGCCACGAGAGTCTATCACACTAACAACAAGAACAGGTCACTGTCGACGTTGAATGCACAGAAACTGGGCTCAATTGCGATCAATGGTACACTCTCAGGTTTAATCAGGGTCACTCAGATGCAATACTAACAAAGAACAGCTGCAATTGAGCGAGCAGGCATCAAACCAGACGATGTAGAAGAGGTTTTCTTCGGCAATGTTCTCTCGGCAAAGTATGACGTGCTCTTGTATCCCTTGTGAACAGATATATCTGACCTATATCTCCAGTTTGGGCCAAAATCCCGCCCGTCAATGTGCCCTTGGCGCTGGCCTCCCACAATCCGTTGTCTGCACAACCGTGAACAAAGTCTGCGCCTCATCCGTCAAAGCCTTGATCCTCGGCGCTCAAACCATCATCACTGGCAATGCTTCCATCATCGTCGCTGGCGGCGCAGAATCAATGTCCAACTGCCCGCACTACCTTCCGAACATGAGGACAGGATCAAAGTTCGGCAACCAGGAACTTGTCGACGGTATCCTGAAAGATGGTCTCAGCGACGCATACAGTGGCGAGCATATGGGTCTGCAGGGAGAAGAGTGTGCGGATGATCATGGTTTTGGAAGAGAGGAACAGGACGAGTACTGCTTCCGATCATACAAGCGCGCACAGACTGCTCACAGCAGCGGATGGTTCGAGCAGGAGATTGTGAAAGTGGAGGTTCCTGGACCAAGAGGCAAACCTGGCAAAATTGTGGAGCATGATGACGAGCCAAAGAACCTGAACGAGGAGCGGGCGAAGGCTCTCAAGCCATCGTTCAAGGCACAAAATGGCACCGTCACTGCGGCCAATGCTTCTCCGCTCTCCGACGGCGCCGCAGCATTGGTTCTCGTCAGCGAGCAGGTGCTGAAAGAGAGGAATCTGAAGCCAATCGCAAAGATCCTAGGCTGGGGTGACGCAGCTCAGAACCCATCCAAGTTCACGACCTCACCAGCTCTGGCAATTCCAAAGGCACTAAAACATGCTGGTGTTTCACAGGATGAAGTCGACGCCTTTGAAATTAACGAAGCGTTCTCTGTTGTCGCTCTTGCGAACATGAAGCTGCTGGGTCTAACTCCTGATAAGGTCAATTTGCACGGAGGTGCCGTTGCTTTGGGCCACCCACTTGGTGCGTCAGGGGCGAGAATCGTGACCACATTGCTTGGTGTGCTACGAGAGAAGAAGGGTAAGATTGGTGTTGCTAGTATTTGCAATGGTGGAGGTGGCGCTAGCGCGATTGTACTGCAGAATCTGCAATAGATAGTCGCTCAGAGTAAGATCTAGTTACTATTTGGCGATGCATTGGATGAGAAGACATCTATGACGTACGGATAGAGAGACATGCGCAAGTAGATATTAATGGTAGATGATTGTGTACACGCAGCAATGGAAAGCGGATCATAAGATAGTCAAGTTGATCGCAATGCGTACTTCATCTAAACCATTACGAATCTATGAAACTCCCAGTCATGATCCTCTGCCATCTCTCAACAACCTCACCAACCCTGATGATCACACCCGCAGCCAACATTCTCACTCTCTCGCCCTCTTGACCACCATCTTGCATACACTCCAGCACCATCCGACTCCACTCCTGCGTTTCGACCAACTCCCTCCCATGATCTCTCGCCAACCTTTCCTTGTCCTCATTAACCTCCAACAGCATCAGCATCGCAAAAAGCAATGCCTCCAGCACCTGGACATCTCTCTCCGCCAGCGCCGCAGCCCTAAGCACCAGCAGCAAATCCCAGAGCTCGGCCGTCATGGCGGGCAGCGCGAGCGTGCCAGGGCCCGCCGCATTCAGCACGACGGCGAGGGTGCGCAAAAAGGTTGGCAGGAGGAACGGGCTGAGGTAGACGGAGGCGGGGGCGCCGCCAGCCGCGCGGTACGCAGCTTGGAAGCGGCCCGCCAGCGGGAAGAAGAAGGCGTCGGCGACCACGGCTGCCAGCTTGTTCTCGATGCGGCGCGAGCGCGCTGCTTGCTTGGTGGGATCAAGCCGCGACGAGAACGGCCGCACTTTCAGCGCGTTCGGGCCTGTCAGCTTGTCTGCTGCTTCGAGCGCGAGCGGCTCCAGCGCCGTGTGTTCGAGCTTGGCCGCGGTGAGGTTCAGCGTGTTGGTGTGCGAGTTTGAGTACAGCGCGTGGAGGTGTCGAGGCAGTTGCTTGCTTGGGAATGAGGTTTCTGCTGAGGACGATTGGTCGTTGAAGCCAGCTAGTTCACGGGCTCCCAGGCCCAGTGCGGCGAGGATTGTAGTGCGCTGCTGAATGGAGTAGTCGCCGGTGAAGAAGGATGTAGCAAGCTGGAGGGCTATCTCGGATGGTTTGGCAATAAGAACAGCTATCATCGCGTCTTGACGAAGGTCCTCGAAGTTCTCCATCTCAAATGTGTCTCGAAGGTTCATAAGAATTGAACATAGTTCTTCCGCATGGTCGCTAACTTCTTTGCCAAAGTTCACTTTGCGTCTAATTAGACTGGCAGCATTAGTGAGAGCGACATTGAAGCGATCATAACTCTCCGTCTCTCTCAATCCAGAAATTAGATCACGAATGTAGACTGGTGGTCGAGGTTTGTTACGCTGGATCAATGTTGGGTCTTCTTCGGAGTCTGATGGATCGGAGTCCGGCTTCGGATAAGGAATGAGGTCATCTTCTTCGTCATCATCGTCAAGTTCGACAATCTTTAGAACTGAGGTGGTGAGTTTCTTTCTGTTTGTCTTCGCTTCTGGCCTTGAAACTTGCTTCTGCTTGTGACTTTTCTGAGGAGAGGGAACAGTCTTGCTCTTAGCAATGATTGTAGTCTTCTTTCCAGAATTTGATAGAAGCACATCTCGGAAGTCTTGAAGAGAGCCAGGTTTGTCATTGCATCGAGTAAGTTGGAGGTACCACTTTGCCTCGTCTGTCTTAACTTCATCGTCATCAAATACCATTCGATTGTCGGCTTTGTCAATGAGATCCGATAATGCCATGCCAACAATCATGCCTAACCATCTTGCTCGTTCAGATGAAGCTGCTAGTCGGTTCGAAATACCTTGCGTGTGAGTACTGGATCTTGCCACTGTGAAAACGAACATCGGCTGCTTTCGGTGCAGGTATCCAGTCGCCAGTAGCAGGATTTGCACAGTGGTCTCCTGCTGTAGGATAGGGGAATGCTTAATATAGAGCCTATCGCCAAACTTGCCAAGATTCTTTTCCATGATGATCTCCAACGAATCTTGATCCGCAGCAAAGAGTGCCATAACAGCTCGTAAAAGGGTAGGTGAGTTAATAGTTGCTGAACTATTATCTGCAGTGAGAATGTCGATCAAGGCAGATTTCAGGATGTCGCTCTCAATAACAATGTCGATGAGAAGGGCGGCTGAACCAGCAACTGGTATGGGAGTACTTTTCAAGTTACTCAAGTCGAATACTGAGCCCTCTCTCTTTGAGACTCTCCGAGAAATGTACAACATCAATACCGCGAGATATTTAATCTGTTCATGTGCTTTGAGACCATGAATGAGCTTCTTAAGCTTTGTGACAGTGTTGTCCCCATTTGCGAGTAAGCCGTCTGTTGTTTGTTCAACCACGATTTCTATCCACTTTAGCAGAAGAAGGAAATTCAAGAGATCAATAACTCACTGATATAGCCCATGGAGAAGGCATTCCCCAAAATTTGTGACGCGACCTGCCACATCGTCTCATTCTCTGGTTCCAGATCCAGTCCAAGAACCATCTTAACGATGTTGCGAGAGAGCCATTGAGAATAGTCGGCTCCACTGCTCAGCCATGATCTCTCTAATGTTTGACCAACCTTGCTCCTGGAGTTTTCATATTCGGCCACGGTCGAAACAATACGAGTGGACGCAACGGCTTGAACAAAGTCCCGCCACAAAAGCTTTCGTTGCTGCTGAGGACCATCATTTGAGATGTCGTCACAGATATTGGCGATTAAATTGTCGTCAAAAAGCTCTTCAATAACTTGAACCAGATACAAGCCTTGCTCGTCGCCTTCGTTGGATCGTCGTAGCGTTTGACTATTATTTCCACCTACGCTGGTGGTCTTAAGTTGAGCAAGAATCGCTCCGAGAGCAGGTATATTTCGGACCGCACATAACAGCAACTGCTTTGTTTCTTTTAACGACGCATCTTGTCGAAATTGCGGCCAGTACGTAGGAATAATAATTGAGACCAGCGCATGCGCAATTTGTGCGACTAAAGGGTTGGGGAAGCGGATATCGAAAGTTTCTCTGTTTTCAGGCCTTTGGGTCAGATATTTCAAGCATCGATGGACACTTTGAAGGTCCGGGTCCGACCTAAGCAAATCAAGGATCTCTTTGTGACTGTTTTCGACAGAACCTGGAGATACTTCAGTAATCAAAGGCTGCGGCGAAGGTGGGCCCTGCAAAGTCCTACTCGTCCTCACCACCAGCAAGTCATCCATTTAGGAAAGTGTCAAACATCTAAGGATCACTGAAAGCCTTCAGCAGATGGAGTTTCTCGAGCAGCCTAGTCAAATGGCATCTTGTTTGCCCTTCTAAGTGAAATCAAACGGCATTTTTTAGTGGGGCTAAGCCGTATTTGGTTCAGTTTACTCCGTACATCCAGCCACAACTGTATAGCTTCGTCTCGCAGCCTGGAAACAACCTTCCATCCCATAAACTTCAGTCTGCCATTCTCCATTTCGAAATGGCAACTGCGGACGTTGTCACCATGCCAAACGGTGTGAGCACATCGAGGGAGCGCTGGTAAGATACCACTACTTTCCGCACCTAACTTGGCTAATATTTTCCTAGGCGATACTTGGATCACTTCCTTACAAGGAACGGTCCATTCACAGATCCTGACATCGCGCTTGGTGAAGCAACTGTTTTTGCTTTGGAAACAGCCAAAGTTCTGGTCATGTGAGTTGGCATTAAGAAATTTGTCGTGGCATGGTATCTAACGAGTGCAGTGGCGCCGGTGGTCTTGGATGCGAAATTCTCAAGAATCTTGCCTTGTCTGGATTCAAAGACATCCATGTCATCGATATGGGTAAGTCGTAACCAGCTAAGGAATCATCATACTAACAACTTTGAAGACACCATAGACGTGTCAAATCTGAATCGCCAGTTCTTATTTAGACAAGTAGATGTTGGTCGACCAAAGGCACAAGTTGCAGCGGAGTTCGTTGAGAAACGTGTCAAGGGTGTGAAGATTACGCCATATGTCGGTAAAATTCAAGACAAGGACGAAGACTACTACATCCAATTTAATATGATCATTTGTGGGCTGGACAGCATTGAGGCTCGCCGTTGGATCAACGCCACGTTAGTCGGGATGGTTGACTTTGACAACCAGGATTCTTTGAAGCCTCTTATCGATGGTGGCACTGAAGGCTTCAAAGGGCAGTGCCGTGTCATTTTTCCGACTATGACATCGTGTATCGAATGCCAGCTAGATATGCATGCCCCTCGAGCCGCAGTGCCGCTTTGCACTTTGGCGACCATTCCTCGCCAGCCACAGCATTGCATTGAATGGGCTAATATAATCGCCTGGGAAGAAGAACGCAAGGACATCACACTCGACACCGATGACCCTGAGCATATCAACTGGCTCTATCAGAAGGCTTTGAAACGAGCGAAAGAATTCAATATTCAGGGTGTTACGTATTCCATGACTCAAGGTGTAGTCAAGAACATCATACCTGCAATTGCGTCTACCAACGCCATCGTTGCCGCGGCTTGCTGCAACGAGGCATTCAAACTGGCGACGAGCACGAACCCATTCTTGGGAGTACCGGAACAGAATAATTATATGATGTACACCGGAGACGATAGCATCTACACTTACACCTTTGAGCATCAGAAAAAGGATGATTGCCCGGTTTGCGGAAACTTGCCGAAGGTGCTTGATGTTAATCCGGCTTGGAAATTGGAAGAACTTATAGAGAGCTTTGCAGAACGACCTGAAGCGTAAGTAAACTTCTCTATTTTGTGAAATATACCTAAAAATTCGTAGCCAGCTGAAGAAACCTACTCTGCGCACTGAAGCGGCGTCGCTATACTACCAAGCACCACCCAGTTTGGAGGAGAAAACGAGACCGAACTTGAAGAAGAAACTCTCAGAACTTGTCATGGATGGTGAAGAGATTGCGGTTTCAGATCCCGCCTTCGCCATCACCTTCCGATTCAAGGTCAAGTTTTCCCAGTAAATCATCTAGCATAGCTTTGCATCTGGTTAGCTATGGAGCATTACAGGTGCTGATAGAGTTGTGGGAGTTCGGATAGACAATACCCAGTAGTTGACTAATCTATCCATTTCGCTGGCAGACTCACTAACCATAAGTGAGACCGTATGAAATTCAGCGCCACTCAATGCGAACGTACTGCTAAGTTACTGAATATCAATTTAACGTACCGAGAGCCACAAGCCACAAGCTCTGATATAAGGCAACAAGGCAAAAGTTTGACACGTGATTGGCAGGCCGGTTTCACCGACCCTTTTTTTCTGGTTTTCAACCCACACACACTAAAAGTCTCCGATTAAATCTTTCTTGTACCAGCATTTTGTTCATTCTTCGAGGTTCACTCCTATAGAAAGTACGCAATAGAGGGAAGATGTAACCAAAATGGTTTCTCTTGCTTTCGAGAGCCCTACGACGGGAGCGATATCCACTCCCAAATCGCCTTTGAAGCGAACCGCCAGCAACAGTGATATCTCAGATGATTCTCAATCGTCAACCCCCGCCAAGCGCTCAAAAGTATCTTTTGACACATCAATCAACAAGATTCACAATCTGGAAGACTACAACGAAAGAAGTTCGGCTCTGGTGCGAGAGGAAGTTCGTCGCGCCGTCGATCGCCACCGCCTTGGTGATCATGCTGCCTACGATAATCTGAGAGAGCTCCTGACGGTAGACCCTTTCTCAGAGGATGCGATTTCCTCAGCTTTGCTACGCAAACATATCCATGCATTCACCACACTCTCGACCTTTCTCGCTAAGGGATGCTCCAGCCTAGTCCATGCTATAATCCACTGTTCTTGGCTTGGACGCGACGAAGACTTTATCAACGCGTACCTTCGCCTTCTGGTCAGTTTGATCACGGCTCAGAGCGGATACACACACCCAATCTTGTCATCCCTCGTCCAAAAGTTCGTCACCTTACGGTCAGCCGAAGGAAACCTCCCGCAAGAAGCTCGCGTTTCGAGAGTCGAATTACTCGATCGCGTACACAGAACCATCTGCCATGTCCTGAACTCCATTCCCACCGCAACTGGCATTTTACAATCGATTTTGATCAAGTCCTTTCCATATCCGACCGACACTGTTCAGATACACGTCCGCTACGTGTCATGCCTCTTGCGAGTCACAGAGTACGCACCAGCACTGAAGTCGGAAATCCTCGGTACGGTTATTGAAAGAGTTGTGAAAATAGATGCTAAGTCTCAAGTGGACATTGATGAACTAGCAGAAGAGTTAGACGAAGACTTACTAGTCCAAGTGGGAAATATTCTTCAGCAGCTGAAAGACAATAGGGTCGTGAATGATGAAGATTCAGATGATGAAGATGATGTCACGGACTTGTGCTCAATCGCTGATCCGTCGGCAAGGCAGGTCGAGGTGCTTAAACTTGATATTACAAAACTGGATTGCATTCTCGATCTCCTTTTCGAATACTATAGCTCCATGTTCACCAAGGAGACTGGCCTTGCTCAAGCAGCAGATTTCGAACAGCTCATGAACGTCTTCATCAAAGTCATTCTACCAATGCACGGCTCACGACACACGCAATTCCTCCTTTTCCACTTTGGCCAATTGGTATCTCGATTTAGCGACCAATTTTCAACTTCCATGCTCCAACTGGCAAGCAATCGCAATCAGCCCGCGATGATTCGGCAATCGGCGGCAGCATACCTGGCCAGTTTCATAGCTCGAGGCGCACATGTTGATTCGCAGACAGTGCGGCATGTGGTCGACGTTCTATGCAACGAGCTGAACAAGCTTCGACGAGGACATGTCCCAAATTGCAATGGTCCAGACCTCGCCAAATACGGGACATACTATTGCATAGCTCAGGCTCTTTTCTACATCTTCTGTTTCAGGTGGCGTGATCTGATTACCAACTACGAAGAATTTGAGGACAATGCACTCAATCCCGCGGATTTGCACTGGATCCCAGGTCTTAAGGAAGCATTGACGCGAAACATCTTGTCAAAGCTCAATCCGTTGAAGATATGCGCACCAGCCATAGTTACACAGTTCGCCACCATCTGTCACCATTTGGAGTTCATATCGTTACACCTTTTGCTGGAACAGAACAAACGTGTCCGCCTGGCTCGACCTATTTCAGCTACTGGTCTCGCATATACCGGCATTGTTGATCGAGAATCTGCGCTTTCCATCAAAACAGGGGAGAGTAAATACCAATTGGATGCATATTTCCCCTTCGACCCGTATCAGCTACCACGGAGTAAGAGATGGCTTGAGGGAGACTACGTCGAGTGGAGGGGCATTCCTGGGTTGGACGATGATGAAGACGAACAACCGGTCAGCGAGTCCCAACATCACAGTGAAGCCGAAGCAGATGATGAGGAACTCGATGATGCGACCAAGACTAGAGATGAAGATAACTCAACATGATGGCATGCAATGCATTTCATCATTAGCACGGCGTTTTGGGAGGTCAAAAGTAGAGGAATACCCCACATTTCAAGGGATTTGATACGAGCTATTGCTGGAGTATAGTCATTGTCAATCGTAATCTCTATCTGCCTGTGGTGAGAAGCCCGCCGTACTGAAAACTAGACCCCCTGATTGAGCATCTCAAGTCGTCTCTCGCGCGCCCATGGGGTTATGGTCATTGTCTCATTATTGTTTAGCTAGTTCTTCGCAAGATGCCAGGGGTTCAAAATGGAAAAATACGGCGTTCTTAGGCATGCTTTTGATCGTTCCATTTGCTGCATGGAGAAGCGCATCAGCCATTTCCCCTTCTATCACGACCCATTGGCATATCCTCGAACTTCTGAGCCATGAGACGAAGGTTACATCAAGAAAGAACATTTCTCCTGCTTTAGAGACAATGCGCGCCCCATCTAGCAAGCTGGGAGTTCCCGCCGTGCGAAAGGAATCGTGCGATAGTCTTGGTACCTCCGGAGTGTGCAATGATTCGACTCCACATAAGTCGGCCAACCGTAGATGAGGCGCAGCAGCATCGACGAGAACGCATAGCCTTATTTTTCCGTCATTCGCTTCTTCAAGTTCCGTCTCAAAACACCTCTCGCCAAGAACATGACAGTCTAACACAGAGTCCCAGTGACAATTCAGGATGTCTGCGCTCAATAATCTCTCAATAGTCTCAAACGTGCTCCAAGTCGTGGGCTTCGCCGACACGGTCTTTCGCGCAGGGAAAGATCTTTACGAGCTCTTCAACAAGGCTCGGTTTGCGTCGAGAAACATCGCCTTGATGATTCTGGAGCTCCAATCGTTGCTCTCGGTTGTAGCCCACGTCCGCGTGTTCATCGCCGAACATGGATCATCGCCGTTCGTCCAAGACGATGGCCACACGCTACCAGATGTTCACACAATTCTAACACTTATCGAACAAGGATTTTGGCACCTGAGAGGACTAGTAATACAAACGGTCGGATCCTGACGCGAAGGCTGGTTATCCATACTCCAAAGCAACGTCCGATGGGCGCTAAAGGACCATGAGATTGCGGCTGCGAGACACCGACTTGTTCAGTACGCTCAAAACTTGACTACCGCCTTATCTGTTTTGGGAAGGTACGTAATATCGCAAATTAGCTGCTAAGAGTCCATTATGTGCGCATCATCACTAATTTTCAAACAGACGCAATGATATCGTTCTGCGTACTAAAATCCAGAGTATCGAAGACATCATACGGGCTGGCTCAAAGCTCATGCTATGTTCACAACGTTTACGCCGACAGCTAGTTCACACCCTGGATAGCTGTGGCCTTTGTCCTTATTTCTGCCGAAGCAGCTTTTCTAAGGTGGACGAAGAAGAAGCGAGACGATTACCAGCATGGTTTCGGTTCTTCGGGAAGTACTTCTACGTCTTGGATCTTGGCTTCGACGAGAAGATTGGCTCTTGGGGTTCTTGCCTTCCCGGAGTGCTGACGCTAAGGCTGCGTTCGGACTAGCTATTTATTGATGAGTGTACAGGGATCAAAAGGTGGTTGTTTTCTGAACTGCTCATAGTTCACAGTGCAGAATGCATTACCACCATATCGAGGTCAATAAATCAGGAAATTACCGCCCAGCCGTGCCAGGGCACTATGGAAAGGCCCATTATGATTTGCGAGAGTTGAATACATGTAAGTTGGATGGAGGGTGTCGGGTTCACGAGTCGTCTGGAGTGGCTATAACATACAACTCGGACAGAACTACGCTAAAATCGAGACGTGCGCAGAGTTTTATAGCGTCAATGTCAAAGTACCGTACCCGAGTTTAGCTCATCACGACGAGTTTCTCACGACAGGCGGATAGACATCAGTTGTTATTCATTTTTGCGCCGTAAATCCCTCTCTGTTGCCAACATTCTTCCAAATCTCAAACGCCTAAAATCATATTCCGATATCGATTACTTCAATCCCAGTGGATTACTCGCTGTTCCGCCACCAGAATTCCTTGTTCCTGCAGCTGTGCTGCTCGGCGCCCAAGTTCCTCTCGCTCCAGCCAGTCCGAGAGGGTTTGAACCTGTAATTGCTCTCGTTCCTCTGGCACCCGTCGAGTCTTTGATTGCGTTGCCATAGCTGTTTGCCTGTCAGCGGTCTTCAGACTCTTGCCACTATGTCGTGGATGTTTCTTACCTGCGCACGCCATCTGCCCATCCTCGCGTGGCGCTCGTAACGCTGTCTCCAATTCCACTACCAACACTGTTGACTCCATTCCCGACAGCATGAATTCCACCTCCTACGGCGTTCCCCATGCCTGCCACCCATCCTTGGACGGAGCGCGATATCCAGTTTCCTCGATCTTGCGGAGACTGTGGTTTCTTAGGCTGCGTCGAAGGTGTTTTCGGCTTCTGAGGGGACTTTACAGGAGGCTTTGAAGGAGTTTTCTTTACGACCGCTTTAGAAGACATATCGGCCAAATATTGTAAATTTTCAATTCATTCCAATGGCAAGTTCTATATGATTTATCGACTATAAGGCGCCTTGAGGGGCAGCTACGTCAGTGGCTCGACACCGCCACTCAGGGTTGATGCGTTCACGGGTACGATAAAGTGCAGCCCTCCAACATGAACTTCGTGATCTGCAGGCGCGCCACGATAGTAGAACTACCATTCATATTACAAGTCGCCTTCCTTGGAGGCCTTTTGATGGTCTATGTTTGACATAGCATTATCTTGAACCCACAGTTGCAGCTAATATGGAAGGCTTGCCGCTGCATCTGGGTGACAAATCCCAGAAGTCATTATTTCTCTTACTCTACACCGTGAGTCCGGTAGCCGAAAATGCGTCCTCCTAGGTAAAAGTTTTAGGAGAGGCCACATTCGGGTTTCAACTTCATTTCCATTCCAATTTCTGTCACTGCCTATACTTCTCCAACTTTTTTTTCCTCAATCTTTTCCGTACGAATTGGTTCAACTTCTCCCAAATGATCCTAGACCCTGCTCATGTGCTGCCGACGCCTTTCGTGAGGTGGATTCCTTATGTCAACAAGGACGGCTACTAAGTTACCTTGCAAGGCGCCTTCAAGTATGGTCAAGAAGAGAATAGGGAGTGGATGCGAGAACTCTTAGATCCACCAGAGGAAGCGACCATTGCAGGTCTTTGCAGCCCTATCCACCTATGCATTAGTGATTTCGACGCTCGTTTCCAGCCTTCTGCAGTGGAGAAAAGGGACGTCTACGGATAGAAGCCACTTGATCTGGATTTTGATTCTTTGACAAACTGGAAAGGTCGTAATAAGGGACTAAAGCTCTTCTACTTCATTCTGCCGCAAGAACCTGTCAAAGCACCTGTTGACATCGAGGTTATCAATCAGATCGGCGCCAGACCGTGCATCCCAGAGAACTTCCTTTACACCCACTTCCTTCCTTCGACAGCAAACGATAAGCATTCCGCCCTCCACACCAAAAATGCTCCCAGTTTCATCCCGCGATTGCCATCCAAGAACCAATTCTTCCAGCTCAAGACCCCAGACGGCTGTAATATTACAGCGGTATATCTCTGCGAAGGCCACAGATTGACGGAAGGTAATCGACTCGAGGTAATTGACCCATATGGTGAGGATTCATTAACTCCGCAATATCTATTCGCACTTATCTAATTAGATACAGTCGTTGTCTTCGATGGAAAACGCAATTTTGACGGTGGGTCAAAGTATCGTGGTATTTGGGGCCCAGAAACCTTCAGTATGCTTGCCAGTACCGACCCTGTCACCATCTATAACGGCGTCGAGTTCATGTACCCGCTTACCCAGGTGGTCGTCGATGAGTTCTCTGAATACTTGCACGACCTTACCTATCGGAATCTGGATGCGGCTATTTTCGATGACACGCAAAAAGGTCTCAGTGTTGTGCAAGAGCGACTAGACTTCAACATCGAAACTCTAGAGAGGCTTGGGCCACGAGGCTGCTCCCAGACAGGCGAAATTCTAGGCGACTTGAAATATCTCCCCCTCAAAACCATCTCCTTCAGTGATACAATCCTCAAAAGGCAACATCAGCGCCAGACCGCACTTGAGACCGAAGTTGCCCAGAAGAATCTTACTGCGGCAGAAATGAGCGTCAGACAAGCCATAAAGGCAGCGGAGCTCGCAGACAAACAGCTTGCTTCCGCCGACAGCGTCCTGAAACTCACCAAGCTAGCGGCCATTTTGGTCCATTCAGCACTGTGGGGATAGTCGTACCATTTATTTTTCCAGCCGACAAGAGTTACGACCCTCTTTGGGTTGAACTTGGAGTTTCAGTTGGACTGATGTTGGCTATCTTTGCTTCGTGGTGGCTACCATCGCCCAAGCTGCGATCTCGGAAGCCTGTGCAAGGAGATCCCGAGAAGTAAGCGTTGGAAGGTGGAAGATCACATTATGATGTTAGTTTTTGCTTGCATTTCATGTGCTGCTAGAACTTTTTGGCGCTTTAAAATGTTTAGAATCTGGTCGGCTTCGGTCCATTGCATGTATCAGTATTCACAATTTAGACCCAGGCCGCAGATAACTACCCGCCTGGCTCAAAATCGTATATGCTTCCTCGACCATCTCGCGCACAATATCACCAGCTGGCTGTTCGGGTTTGTTGATCAAGCCAGCGACAATACCCATTGGCCTCAATACGGCCTGATCCTCTATCTCTTCTGTTAACTTTCCTTCTTCATGCAGCTTATCCAGCTCCCATGGAATCGGAATCAACCCTCTGGACGTGAGATCCTTGATCTCGGCTTGCCGGTTGAGCTCCCAATTGTCGACGTATGGATTCCTTGATGCTCGCAGTGGCCTGCCACTCCAGATGATGGATTTGACTGCTGAATCGAAGCCTCCATTCACAATATCGGCCTTAGCTTGCTTCGTAGCGTTGCTTTCCTTCGCCGCTGCAAACCGAGTCCCTACCCACACACCGCTCGCTCCAAGCATCAAAGCGGCGGCCAAACTTCTCCCTCCGCTCACTCCTCCTGCACCCACCAATATCACCTGCTCACCCAACAACGGACTTCTGTACTTCTTGCAAATATCCGCACATGCAGGAAGCAGAATACTGAACGGAATGTCGCCCGTGTGCCCTCCCGCTTCTCCACCCTGTGCGCAAATGATATCAGCGCCGACTTCACAGGCCTTGACGACATGCTTCGGGTGCCCAACGACGTTCATGTAGAGCACGCCGTGCCTGTGTAGTTTGTCGACGGCCCACTTCGGCGGCACTCCGACGGCACTGACGAACAACTTCGTTCCGGTCTCGATCATCACATCGAGCAGCTCGTCCAGCCTTCCATGCGTATAGTCGGAATTGGTCTTGCGCGCCGACCCGCCGACCTGCGGCAGCAGCAAATCCACGCCGAATGGAGTGTTCGGGTTGGTGAATTTGGCCTTGGTCTCGGCGATCATCTCGCGCAGCACGTTCGGCGTGTATTTTACGCCGCCCAAGCAGCCAAAGCCTCCTGCGTTGGCCACCGCTGCCACCATCTCGGATCCTGCGGTTGTATCCATGCCTGCGAGCATGACCGGATGTTTGATGCCCAGCGCTCTAGTTAGCGGAGTTTCAAGAGACATGGTGGAGCGGATGATCAAGACAGAGGGCGAAATTAGTTACGAAATAAGAATTGGTCAAATTTAGATGCGAATGGAAGAAGAAATAAAAGATCAAGCATCGTTTTGAAACCTTCGGTGGGACAGAGGTATGAAGTATGTAAATCGGATGTGTATCTCAGCGCTAGTAACACTCCCGAGGCAAGGTCAATACGTGTGGGGTTCTTGGGCCTTAGGTGCCGGTCATGATTACAAGTCTTCCCTGTTGCGTTCTGTGGTTAGAGATTGAGATGTGTAAAGGTAAGTTCACTTTGATGCTTCCAGATCACAGCGGATTTTCTTATAAGGACTGAAGGGAATGGAGGAAGTCGGATGACGAGGTCAGGACGAAACGGTTGCTCAGCAGTGGAGTGTTGATGTTGACCAACACCGACTTTGTAACTTACACAAATAGCTCTAAAAGGAAAGGAGTTAAGCTGCCTAGATACCAGAGCTTATTTATTTCCAAATGTAACAAAACTGCATCTCGAAGCGGAGAGCGGCGCGTCGAGAATTCCTCTTCTCACTGGCAAAACGTCAAAAATTTCTCATCGAAATTGCCAGTGCAAAATATCAACTGACCAATCAGGCAATTTTCTCACTTCGTCATTTTCACTTGGTCACCGGCAAACGCTGCAACTCAACACTGGCCGAGTTCCTCGAAATTCTATCAACTTAAATCGTCACAGAGTTGATAATAGAGCCTTCTCTTCTCATTATTTGCGAATACAAACATCCATACCCGCCAGCATGCAGCTACCATGGATGCACGCCAGGTCGGCCAAGAAAAGGGCTCGCAGCAAATCGTTCTCAGGCCAATCAAGCGCGTCGCCCGAACGCCATCCCGTAAGATGCACTTGGCCGTTGTCTAACCCAGCCAAGTATCCCCAGCTAATGTTTGCATATAAAGGCGAAATGGAAAAGAACCTGCTCGGTGTCAATGCTGCTCCTCTCGGCAAGGCACGCCAGATTCAAGAGGCCAAACGCTGGCAGCAGCAGGTCCTGGACCGCGCCGCCCGTCGCGGTGCCGAAGCCCCTAACTACGAATTCCTGGAGCTGACAGGAAAAGGTTCGTACGGAAGGGTGTTCAAGTGGTATGTTCTGATTCCTCTTTTTTTTCTCTTCTCTTCTCTTGGCATGATCCGTCACTGACTCTTTCGCAGTAAGAACCGCGAGACCCAGCAGATCTGCGCAGTCAAGATCATCGAAGCGGACGCTCAAGACTTCCGCCAGGATGCACCCAACCGCGACAACACAATCAATGAGTTCCTCCGCGAGATTCAGATCCTACAGGTGCTCAAAGAGAGCAATGCCACCAACGTCAACTTCATCCACGATGCTCATGCCTTTGAGACGCAATTGTGGATCGTCAGCGATTTCTGTGACGGTGGTAGTTTGAATACACTGATGAAGGCTAGGCATGGTGTTCTTGAAGAGCGCTTTATCATTCCGATTGCGCGGGAAGCGGCCGTTGCTTTGAGAGATATTCATGCCGCCGGTATCATCCATCGCGATGTCAAGTGTAAGGCCTTTACCAATTTGCGGTGCGAACAAAGCTGACTCCCAGTTTTAGGCGCAAACATTCTCGTCGGTGAAGACGGACAGATTCAACTCTGCGATTTCGGTGTCTCTGCTGCAATTGGAGCCGGTACCTATGGGAATGGCCAAGGCAAGCGGACAACCATCATCGGTACGCCACATTGGATGGCTCCTGAACTTGTCGTCCACCTTGGCCTCCTCTCCAATACTGCATACAGCACTGAGGTTGACATTTGGGCTTTCGGAATTGCTCTTATTGAGATGGCTACTGGAAGGCCACCCAATGCTGGCGTTGTCGCTCAACGACTTGGACCGGCCGTTGAGAGTGATCCTCCTCGTCTAGAAGGAAACTTTTCGCAAGAGCTCAAAGATTTCGTCGCATATTGTCTGAAGATGCGGCCCGAAGATCGACCAACTGCTGCTGATCTACTCGAACACCCATATATCAAGAATTCTGCCATGACGCATCCAACCTCCAGCATCGCCAAGCTCGTCGAAGATTACTGGAATTGGCAGCAATTGGGTGGTCAGCGCATGTCTCTTTTCTCTCCTATGGGTGCTATTGGCTCAGATCCAGTTCCTTCCGATGACGAATCTGACGAGGATTGGAACTTTAGCACAACCGAAGAATTCAATCGTCGCGCCTCCATGCTGCTTCTGCCCAACTTTCGCGAAAGCATGGAACTTTCCAACTATGACAAATTGATGAAAGAGTTGGAAGAGCAGAGGGGCATTAGAGGTCAGCAAGCATTGGCTCGCATCTTCGACACTTCAAGCAAAGGTTATGATCCGAATGCGCGCCGTACATCGGATCTTCCTTTCCGAAATCTAGCTGATGCGCCAGCTGCCGACCGCACTACCATGATTGATTTGGATGCGGCGATTCCTTTGGTTGAACCGAATCTCAATCTTGCGGATCCGCCAAGCCTTCGATCACGTCGCTTCCATGACTTTGATGACGAAGACGACACGCTGCACCCGAACCGTGACTCTCGCGTCGACCGTGACTGGGACAGCTATGGCAATCGTCGCACGCAGGATTGGAAGTTCCCAAACATGCAGTACCCATCTAATACTGCCAAAAGGGTGACTAGGGACTCGGGTACCAGCCTCAACGTCAGCCAAACCGTGCGCGCTCGTCCAAAGACGCAAGACTGGAAGTTCCCAACCGCCGAGGAAATGGCCGCAGCCTCCGAGCCGACATCTCCAGTCGAGCCAACTGCAGCAGGCGGTCTCCGGCGCCCAGCGCTCAAGCACGCGCAGACGATGCCGATCACCGCCTCAGAACCGACATCGAGCCCGCCGTCGCCCGACCGCTCCTCGATGATCGACCTGGACACAGCACTGGTGCTAGAAGTGCCGTCGACGAGGCCCTCCACCGCCGGCAGCACGACCGACTCAGCCATCAGCGAGACGACGACGGGCGACCCGTTCGACCTGGAAGACCAGATCGACGGCGGCGTGGCCGCGCGCCCGCGCAGCTCGGGCGCATCCACCGACCGCGGCTCCTTCCACCGCCAGTCGCAGAGCGAGCCCACGCTGACGACGTGGAACCGGCAGATCTTCGGCGGCGGGGCGAGCGCCGGCGCGGCCGCCGCCGGCCCCGCCACAACCGCCACCGTCCGCGGCCAGGCGGCGGCAGCGGCGCCCCCCAAGGACACTGGCCGCCGTATGGCGGTGCGCTCGGGCGTCCCTGGCTTGCCGCAGCCGAACGTCGAGGTGCTGCTCCCTGGCGCGAAGAAAGCTGTCGTCAAGGCGGAGATGGGCCGTATGGGCGAGGATGTGATTGTGCGATGCCGGCTCGGTAAGCAGAGGTGGGTCGCTTTTGCGACGCTTGTGTAGTCGACGGCCTGGGAAGCCGTGTGGTGGATTGAGGCCTGCTCTCTGTGAGAGACAGTGTCGGCTGCCATTTATGATTGACTTGAGCTCTTTTCAGCGAGGAGTTCCGGATACGATTTATTGCTGCATGGATGCATGAGATAACGGATATGGATGGCTTATGAAGGCGTGATGGTGTTTGCTTCGATTTGCTGATTGCTGATGGAGTTGCTAATTACTTGCTCGGAGAATTCAAGAGGAAAGGTTCATGGAATAGCATTAGCAGAATCTAATCCTGCTGCCTTAACGGCCAATGCTAGTTATCTCAACAATAGGCATCCCATATACAGAATGGAGATATCTCCCTATTGTGCTCGCTAGACCCACAATTGACGAAACATTGACAATAAGCCCGTTCTAATCTATATGATACACATGGTCAAAATTCAGCCTTCTTTCTGCTCCTGCTGTGCATTCACTCCTTCAGGCGTCTGCGCCAAAACCTCCGGTCCAAAAACGCTCAACTCCGCAATCCGCAGCACCGTATAGCGATGCTGACTCCTAATCCTCCTGATATGGCGCTGGCGCTGCTTAGTCTTGATCTTGTAGCGCACAGGCTCGACCTCCTCGCCGAGCACAACAGCGCGACAGCAGAAGAGGCGCTCGTCGACCCAGGTCTCGCGGCGGGGGAAGCGGCCCAGCGCGGCGTCGTCGCGCGTCCGTACCGCCACGAACCCGCTCTTCAGCGTGTAGTCGCGCGACCCAACCAGCGACGCGCGGTTCAACCGCAGCACGTCGCCCGGCCGCAGCCCGCGGATCCGGAACGGCAGCGTGATTTTGTCTCCTGCTGTGACCAGGAACGGCTTCGCGTGGATGTGGATCGTGATGTAGTGTGGTGGCTGGGCGGCGAGAAGAGGGAGGAGGGTAGGTATGGAGGGATCGGTCTCGGCGTCGACGGCGTGAGATACGGGTGCCAATGGGAGCGTGCCGCGCTTTGGAAGTTGAAGAGATTTTGAGAGCTGTTGAGACGGAAGTGGTTCTTGTGCGGGTTTAGGTTCAAGTGGCTCTTCGCGTCGAGCTTTGGCAATCTCCTTCGTCGGCTTTGGATGAGCGGAAGACTTGAAGAGAGCCGCTTGAACGCTCTCTGGGGTCTCAGAATGAGGTATTGTGGTGATGGTTCGAATTGGGAGGTGATAACTCGCTCGAGGGGCTTGGAAACGAGGACGCTTGATGCCTCTGGAGACTGTATTTCGACATATTATGGAACACGAAGCTCCAATTGAGCTGGACATGGCAATTGTATGATGAACCAAGCGGTTGCAGCTTCGCTCAAGTGGTCGGAACTTTTTCACGACGTTTGTTGATACCTCAGGCTACAACAAACGACAAGGCAAAAAGCTTGTCCATCCGTCTCGCTCATTTTCCGCATGCTTCTATCTCCTCTATTCAGTTGCATCGAATTGTAAACTCTCTAAGGCATTAAATCCGTTTCGAATTGCCAAATGTTTAGCGCTTTGCCTGGCATTGTTTTCTTTTTTTTCTGAAGCAAAGTCTTGGCCTCAGCTGTTATGCAGCATCTGAACTCCATCAATACCCTTCATGCGTCACCCGACTTACCCGCAATCTCAAGCTGAACTTCACTTGATCTCAATCCAAGATACTGACTTAGGTCGTTCATATTGCCTCTTCCTTCGTTTTCAGTTAATGTTACCTGCTTTGTGAAGACGTCCATCAGCCGGAGTACAGATCGGAGGAATTAGCCTCAACTAGCAGAAACGTTATACTCTTTGTCGTAACTCCTTCTCACGGGTAGCTCTCTACAGAGTACACTCCTTCCCAAAGATTAATACCGAATTCCTAATTACATACCATCAAACAATGCTGAACCTTGCAATCGTGGTGTTTTTGGCAGCAGGAACAGTGCTCGCCCAGAACGAGGCTCTGGCGGTACAGAAGGAAGACTGGTGTTTCAGCTATATTGAATGTTACGAAACCAATCCAGGTCGGTATTACAAACAACTTATTACGCTCATACTAACACCATGCTTTACACAGAGTGCGCGGTTGAGTATTGTAATGGCCCACCAACGCTTGGTCCTTGCACGGTAGCAACTGAAGAGACGGAGCCTTACCAAATACCGGATGCGCCAATTCGGAACGAATGCTGTCAGCAAAGTAATCCTTATGAATGCTATCGAAACTGGGCTGCTTCTCAGTCACCTGGATCGCCCGATGGTTCGGCTGGGCTGGAAGGTAATGCTCCAGTACCGACCAGCTCCGTAATTATCCAAAGGTCAAGTCTCTCAATATGAATCTTCAGCTACTTGTCCTAACGATCAGTGCAATAGCATCATACCAAACACAGTCTCTTCTGTCTCAAGTACCTCGGTGAGCATGGCCACTACTACGAGTCTTACAAACCCAACTTCTTCGACCTCAAGTGCGTTGGCTGTAACATCTGGATCAACTACTTCGGAAACAGCAACTCAATCTATCGCGCGTGGAAGTAGTTCGACTCCAATTAGTACTTCTACCAGTTCAACCACGACTTCTATTCCAAGTACCATTACCGTCAACGCAGGACCTACTATTGCGCCTTATGGACACTACACCGGACTTTACGTTGTACGTAGATACAATATCTCGCCAACTGCTCAACTAGATACTAACAATAAACTAGATTGGTGGATTAGCGCTTGCTATAGTTATATAGCATTAATGGCTTGGTGTTATTCTATCGTATCGGCAATATTATGTGACTACTTGACTTTCTGAAGACTCTACTTTAGGGCTACAATCTGGAAGAGATAATAAGGGTCATTTTATTGCTTTAAACAACCTAATCGCAGATTTTCCCTCAGTTTCATTGCTTTGTTACGCTTTTCCAACTTCTCCTTTACAAATACTATGGCTTCAAATTGACCTGGCATCACTTCCATCAGTCGACATACTTGACTGACATGGGTAAAGCGAGGTGGGGAGCTCATCAAGAGTAGAAGGAGGGGATATGAAGAACTCGGCATAGCGCTGGATTTTCCACCCGTCGACTATCTAGCACAACGTACGGCCGTTGGAGAGCTGCCATACTGGACCAGAGACGGCATCTGGATCGGGAATTGTGTTGAGGTTGATATCCTTGAATGCTTCTGGAACCGGGGCGCCGTCCTGGGGGTTATTGTTGTTCGCGGTGAGTAAGGCAGGATTGATATTCTGGTTTAGAGGGCTGTTGAGATCGATTTCGATGTTGACGGCGGATGGCAGATTGAAATTGGAGTACAAAGTGCAGGTTCGATGGCCTTCCTTGACTGATTGGGGCGTACTGAACTTCCAGACGTAGTTGGCACACGTCGTTGGGCGATTGAGACACGCCTGAATGCAGTCACACTCGTTCTTGATCTGTGGGAAAGTCAGGTCGACCTCAGTTGTGACACCCGTTACGTCGAAGCCTTTGGTATATCGAATGCAGCCATAGTCAGCGGTCTTTAGTTGAGGGCAGATGCGTGGTAGTCCATCACGCTTGGCCAATAGGCCAGCGATGGCAGTACTGAAGAGAAGAGCCGCGGAAAAAAAGGTATTGAGATACATTTTGGATGTTTCCAATGATGCAAAAGTGACTGGTAAAGAAGCTTGGATGGTTTGACCAGAGTAATCGAAATAAAACAGCTAGAGATGGTTTGGAAAGCCGATCGTCTTGGTTGATGAACCGTTCTAGAAGCAAACACAGTCCTATATATAGACTTCGATCTCCTACTCCTACCTCACCCTTTGCGATCTTCTAAGGAATCAAATTCCGAAGCTAGTCAAGCAGCTTGCATCTCGTGTCTGGCTTCTTTCCTTGTAGCATGCTCATAACCTTCTCATAGCCCATTTGCCTGGCTTGCACCATGAAAGGCTTCGCGCAGTTAATTTGTCCATCGCGATCGTTCTACTATTGGCTAGCCAATCTTATTTCTATGCCAGCGTGTAGATTCTAACCTTTCAGTTCTGCATTCGGTTCGAATTGCAGCAATCCCTGTTAATTGTATGCCGGTTGTGACGCCCAACACTTCGCTTGAAGCATGCCTGATGGTCGACACGAGATTCTCGACGCACACATATCCACTCATATTCTGGACCAACATAAGTGGCTGCAACATGGCAACAGATTCTTCTTAGGTAAGAAAAATCCCGGCTTTAGACTGCGTCTAAGTGGCTCATAACTCAGTTATGATTTGCAATCACCTTACAGTCATTGGTTGTTAGACTCTCATGGCTTCCGATTCTGAGTTTCTTCCTAGCTCGTACGATGCCAATTCTGGACAATGGAGGGAAGAGTCGATCCGAATTTATACTTGTACTTGTGTAGCTTCTCTCATCATGAGGAGCCCTATTCTACTCGTACCTGGTCTTGAAATGGGTAATGCAGAAGTCTTTTGTGGGTTTTCAGGAAGATTTTGGATTAGAGGCCAGCGATTAACTAGCAACTGCAATCTTCGCTTGCGGCTATTGTCTCTATCTCATGCGAAGTGGCTTTCCGAAGATGTGGGTGTTTTCGTTGACGATTTGAACCGCCTGCCGGCAAGGGTCGTATATTCTTTGAATACAATTGGATGCCTGATGGAGTAATTTGGAAGCATCACCAGAATGCCTGTGGTCAATCGCTTCATCTCACCAAGCCTATGCTGCCTTCGAGGTATAAATAGAGAATGAAGCATCAGGCCTAAACGAAGATATCAGAAGTCAGAACCATCTTCGCCATTCTTGCAACCATTTTCAAAGTTAGAGGGTGGATGGCCCAGACGAAATGAAAGACGCGCTGCGAGTTGGAGATACGATACTGGCTTGCATTCAATAAAAATATTCCAAATTCTGAGCTCGTATCACCCTTCGTCAACGAACACTGCGGCTTGTCGTAAAGTTAACTGCAAGCATTAGGAACTGATATGATCGAGAGGTGGAAAATTTGTAGTGACATAAATAGCATCATCGATCTCATGATCGAATTGCAAGGCAAAACCCGTCTCCAGGACGAATTGAGAGCTGTCCTTCAATCAAGGTTCCTACTAGCTGTAATGATAGGTTGTGCACCAGCATCGATTCAAGCTCCGCATCTATCCGAGAATGATTTGGTTTTGTGCTCATTCCGTATTTGATAGCCTAAGGTAGCTTCATCTGTGAGGATGTGTCACAGGAGCTAGCAAAGTGATACTCCGAGTCACTCAAACTATTATGGCAGGTGCGGTGGTGACGGCTATATTCTGCTCTTCGTCCGATCGGCCTACACGATACCTCTATCCTCGCATGCCTTCGCACATTACAAGATTTTCTCAACGCTAGCCATTGTCCCGCACTAGCAGGTGGTCCTGAAGGCAAGCAGAGATACCTTTCGTAATTCTTTCTTCGCGTGAATAACCAATCCACCTCGATCATGCAGCTATTCAGTCGCTCAGCCAGAGAGACGTGTCATATCATCAAGTTCGCTGAATAGCCCTTCAACGGATTTCAAATATCTTGTGCGAAATTCCTCGACTATTTTGGTACTTCATTGCTTCACCGTCCATCACTAGAACATCTTAGTACAGAATCATTTTGTCAGCGTGCGGAAACTTACTCCCATGGATGTACGCTTCACCAAGCATCTTATAATGCCACTCAATATCAAGTCCTATCCACTTCCTGTAGTTTTCCCTAATATTATTTTCGTACTCTCTCTTCTTCTCTTCACCGAGCCGTGGTCGGCGGACATATTTCCATAGTATCTTTTCTTCGTTACTCTCCTTGTCGTGCTCCTTACCCCGTACTTCTCTCTCCCACTCTAATTCGAAGGGATGGTCAATACATTTCGCCTGGCGCTTCTCGAATGTCGTGACATCAAGCCTGTTAGTCACCATATCTTCCGCTTCTCCAAGACACTTTGTATATTCAGACTTATCCTCTTTCTTTTTGAGCTCGATTAGCACATCATTGAACTTTTGAAGCCGCCTCGACATTGCCTCTCGGATTACTCCGTCTGTGCTCTGGAGTATTCCTTGATTTAAACGCTTCGTTAAGTCAGCGTCTAGCTCGGTCTCAACGTTTATGCCGAGGAGCTTCGATAGATCCGCTATCCTTTCGGAAGAGAGATCTCCGACATTCTGTGGATCTTTTGGTGTATGCTGTCCTTCACTGTCTCCAGAATCTCCAACGTTCTGTAGGTCTTTTGGTGTAGGCTGCCCTTCATGGTCTCCAAAGCCTCCCACGTTCGATAGGTCTTTTGGTTTAGACTGTCCCTCACCGTCTCCAGAACCTCCCATGTTCGATGGGCCTTTTGGTGCAGGTTGTTTCTCACGTTCTCCAGAACCTCCCACGTTCGATGGGTCTTTTGGTGCAGGCTGGAACCCACTGGCGGATTTCGTGTCAATGCTCGAAAACTTCCGATGACTTGTAGCTCTTTGCGCTCTATCTTCTTGCCTTCTTTTGATGGCATCTTGCGAGTCCCACTTCTTCCTCTCTCTCTTCAAATAGTCATCCCTTTTTCGTTTCCATGAACTCCATCGTTTACCATACTTGAGCATTATTTCGAACTCTTGCCAATCGATCAATCGTTCCGTAGGGGCTAATGGCCGATGGCCAGTAAAACCGGCGATGGAGGTTGGCTGCCAACTGGCACGCCACACTTCCAGGATTTTTGGGATAAATTGGCTCGATCTTCTGCGCTGACCACTATCGGAGTCATTTTGCCCTTGTATGTCATTTTCCGGAGTAGAGTCCTTACTACGGGCAGCAACCCAAGCATTGTATGCTTCGGCATCGGAGAGTTTACCATTGATTGGATCAGAAAACCATTCATCAGCCCACTCCTTGTCCCGTTTCCATAGAAAGATGTTTTCCATAGCCTCTTGCGAAACTTTTTTCAACATCCGCTTGCGAAATTCATCATCTTCATGTTGTCCATTATACTCATGAAGTTGAATATCATACTCCTGCCACTCTTTCATATGTTCTACCTCTTCCTCTGTCCCAACAAACTTCCCTTTCGTCCGAAGCCAGGCACGAAATGAGTCCAGTGAGGATTCCTCAAATGTTGCATTGTCGTCTCTCCACCTTTCTCTCCAATCTTTATCCGCTTCTAATTCCTTTCTCTTTTCATCTTCTTCTTTTGAAGGCTTGTACTCAGCCTTTTTCTTCAACCAATTGTCGACCCAAGTCTGCATTTCTTCCGCGGTTATTGTCTGCTCGCCGGTATTTGTTTTCTCTGCACCGCTACCCTTTTCTCGAAGCCATGTGTTGAACTCGTGTATCTTTTTTAACTCTTGCACTTCCATCTTCCATGAATCCTGCCACTGCCGATCGTTTTTCCACTCTTCCTCTTTGCCTCTTTTCCACTTTGAAAACAGTTCTTTATCTTCCTCTCTTTTTTGACAGAACGCGTCCACACGTTCGCGATGTTTCCGCCAGTATTCAATCATCCTGGACACCAAAAATTTCATCTCCCACTGGATTTCCGCAGCGATGTCGTCCTCGGATTTTGGAGTAGTATTTGAACGAAGGATGACGGGGACACTGCAACCGTACAAAATGCACACACGATCACCAGCCCGCACATCTTTACTGACCAGACCAAGATGCCCATTTTGAGTTTTGACCAGTGCACGATTCCAAATCGCAGCTTGGACTCGACGACAGAATTGGGCAACCACGGAACTTTTGACATCGTTTATCAGGTCCGTCGTACTGACCGCACCACCCAAGAAACCTCCTCTTTGAAAAGATTCCTTGCATGCTCGAGCATAGTACACGGGGGGATTTCTGCCATCCCTTCCGCGATCCGCAACAAGCGTCCTCCAAAATTTGGATGGAGGGCTGCCTTTCACATCGCTCCAACCCGCAAATGCTGCCCAGTCTTTTGGAATCGCTCCATTTTGTGATGGGCTCTGCACATGAACGATTTTGTCGAGTTCAAATCCTCTGACATATAAGCTGAAATGCCTAAGCCTTATAACCTTTCCCTCCTTATCAGACCGTCTGTTGTTTTCCGGACCTGCTGGTTCTCCACTGTCTTTGCGTTGATCTTTCTCCTTATCCTTGCTTTGATCGTTCTCCTTATCCTTGTGTTGATCTTCCTCCGCATCCTTGCCTTGATCTTTATCAGTATCCCTGTCTTGATCTTTCTCCGTATCCCTGTCTTGATCTTTCTCCGTATCTTGTGCCTTTCCATCTCGGTCATTCTGCGAAGTCTTTGCGTTTGGGGTAGAAATTCGTGAATCGACATGATCGTATCGCAGCTTCTCATCCGCCACTCTTTTTCGGAATCTGTACACCTTCAGGTCCAACTTCTTCGTCTCAGCTGCACTGTAGTTCTGCTGGCTCAAGTCCGGTAGTCCAACGAGGATATCGGCATTCTTACGACCCATTCTCTGACCTATGCCTGCGCGATGGTCCATTCCAAATGGTGCGCCTGAAAGTTGAGGAACCCAAGAAGGAAGCGGCATCTCCTTTACGTACCGCTCTTCTGTTTTGCCTCCACCCTCATCCACCTTCACCCAAACAGTGCGCCTTTTCGGCAACTTACTTTGCTCAGTAGCCCAGGGTCTACAAATAACGTCAAGAGCTCGAGAAGGATCAGTGTGTAGCGATTGCGATATGCAAAAATGAATGAATTCTTTGCATACGTCGACGTATTGTGTACCATATTCAACCGTATACTGCTTTCTCCTTGTGAATCTCTCAAGAGCCGACTGCGTGTGATCGAGTACGTGTAACTTTTTGCTAGATGCTGTAGGAGTCGTATCGCGTGCGATTGCAAGCAAAGCATAGATAGTGTCATGTGAATCAGATGTGTCGAATACCGAAAGGCTCGTGACAAGATATTCTAGACTCAAAAGTGGCTGCCCTTTTGAGCGAAAGTGCTCTTCGTCATTTCCACGGTCACGTCCATCCGGCTTGGACGACTCATACGCGGCCAGCGACTTTTTGTCCCAATATTCTGAATTGTCGTCGGATGCCGCAGAGGACCCATCCTCAAGGCTACTATCAGCATCCTCAAGGCTACTGTCGGTATCCTCAAGGCCACTGTCGACATCCTCAAGGTCACGGTCAGCATCTTCAACGGTACTATCGCTCATACCATTCCCAGTCGTCTCCGTTTTCTTTGACTCCTGCTCCGGGGTGTAGTCACGAAACAAACGACCCGTTGCTTCGACTAGAAGGCTAGCTCCAAGAGCACTAACATTGTCAAACCATCCAGGGACATGGTAATACGAAGTGTCTCTCTGCATGACTTCCGAAAGGCGATGAGTGGCGCTCTCCACTTCCACGAACAATTCTACGGCAATCGCAAACATTGTCCATAAAATCGTATCTTTGCCACAATGTATTATTGCTTTTCCAGCAAGGGCAATTTCCTGAACAACCCATCTCCTAATTCGTAAATTAGTATTCTATTGAGGAGAATAATCGCGGAGTGATTTAAACGGGTGAGTACCTCGAGAACCACGGCCGTTGCATTAAGTTGAGTAATGCTATCCATTTCTGACTGTTGGACTTGTCTTCGCAAAGCTTGTCAAAATTCTCTAGCCGAAGGATTTCAGTTTTGATGAACTCGATCGCGACGTCGCTATCCTCATATTTAGGCCCGAGCCAAACTCTTACGCACTCAGCTCTACCGTAAATATCGGCCATCATTTCCACCTGGTGATTTTTTTCCTCGATGTTTTCCTGATTGATACAAATGGCATCTACCCAAAGCAATCGGCCGTGGGTAGGGCGTCGAAGTGCGCGAAGAGCGTGGACAATTTCTTCTTTGACTTCCTTTTTGTATGTTATATGATCTTTCACAATGTAAATGAATGATACGGGAGCATCGCGGCCGCCCCAGCTCCAGGAAAGCGCATCATATGGTTTGAGCCTTTCCTTCGCCTGTTGCTCAGTCAGACCAAGTTCCTCCACCAGTTCCTTCTTGCTCAAGACTGTCGCAGGGATCAATTCGCATAAGATTGTTGAGCTGTCATCCTGTGCGATTAGGTTTAGTAAACGAATTGCTCCTCTTTCCTTAAGCTCGAAGTAGTGTTTCTTCTTAAACTTCTTATTTCCTTCTCTTTCATGCAATCTGTCATGTGCTGGCATACCGAAAAAAACAATGAACTGCGATCGCCAAGAAGAAAAGATTTATTAGATACCGCTTTAAGACTGTAGAAAGCGACCAGCTGAATGGCAACTTTGAGAGAGCTTATGAAGAACGTGCATAAGGAAATCTGACGTAGCCTGTGCTCAAATATACCGGCGAGCTGAGGGTTCCCCCAAAGAGCCTCATGCTCTCCCTAATCCGATTCCAACCTTGAGGCTTTATTGGAAAAAGGCCCCTCATTTCCAAGAAAGGCGTAATGGAGAGGTGGCCGGGTTCTCAGTTGGATGAATTGAATGCCCTGGCGAGTGCGGGAGAATTTAGCGGACGTGGGGAAGGGTATTCATTGGACACTGAAAAAAGCAGCCGCTGCAGGCCATCTAATCGAAGCATTTCTTGACGCCCTATTCCCGCGCTCTTCACAAATGAGAATCGAGTTGTTGGCCTTTAAAAACATAATGGGCCTGAATACAGGCAAAAGTCAAAGTTGACTGTGGGCGGCCTAGTCGCTGCGCACCTTAACCACGACCTTGCCTCGAGCGCGCTTGGTGGCAATGCGCTCGTAGGCGCGCACGGCGTCCTCCATGTTGAAGACGGAATCGACGGGGATGCGCACACGGCCCTCCTCGATCAGGCGCCACAGGTAGACGGCGTCGTCCCGCGCTGGCGGCGTACTGAACATGATGTAGCGTCGCGGCACGCCGCCTAGCCAGGTGGGCAGCCACATATTGAATAATACGTTCCATGCCGTCACGGCGATGCCCTCAAGTGCGCCAATGTTGATCACGGCGCCCTCGGCCTTCAGGTAGGCCGGCGAGTGGACAAAGAGAGCCTGAGTGCCGACGCAGTCGAGCACAAAATCAAACGGTTTGTCGACGTACTGCTGCGCCAGGTAGGCCGGCAGCGGGTCGTGCTTGTGGTAATCGATGAACTGTGCGCGGGTCAGTCATGTTGTCGTCCAACCCGCCAGCAACCTGTTTTTTTACCTCGTCCACTCCCAGGCCGCGCACCATGGCCTCGTTGCCGCCGCTGGCCACACCGACCACCCTTGCGCCGCGCAGCTTGCACAGCTGCACGAGCACCGAGCCGACCGACCCGCTGGCGCCATTCACGAGCACCGAGTGGCCGTCGCGCACGCCCGCCGTGCGGATCATCTTGAGCGCGGTGCTGCCGGCGCCATTGATGCCGGAGGCGGAGGCCATATCGACGGCGGCATCGATGCGCGCGACCTGGGAGCCGGGCAGGCGCACGAACTCGGCGAGCACGCCGCGGCCCAGGAGCACGGCGGCGGGGATGTTCTGGAAGGCGACCACGCGGGTGCCCGGGCCGCGCACCTCGGCCGGCGCGGCATCGCCCGCCGCGACCACCGATCCCGACAGCTCGAGCTCCGGGATCCACGCGCCGGCGAAGGGCAGCTGCGGCAGCGTCTGCATCAGCATCTCGCTGCTGAACTGCAGCGACACGTGCGACACGCGGATCAGCACGTCGGCCGATGAGCTGGTCGGCACGGCCGGCGTGGGAAAGCTGGTGTCCAGCTCGAGCGCGCTGCGCGCCGGGCCGCGCCGCCGCACCACCCAGGCCCGCATGGTCGGTGGCATGGCTGGTGCCTGGGCCGTCGATGCCATTTCTTCTGCTGTCGATGGGCGATGGAGAATTGAATAGGTAGATATTCTGAGGGTGGTGTTGAAGCGCTGGGCGAGATATTACCCGAAACTGAGCAGTTAGTGGATATCCGCCTGAAATTAGGGGCTGTTTGGGGGATAAAATAGAGTTCGGGTCGATACCCAGGCAGAAGTTGACGCGCATCTCTGTATGCATCTCTGTAACTTAAACTGCATTTACCAGAATATTCGTGCTACTGTTCAATCGATGAGTTCTTGGTTAATATACATACCATCCTTCTCCCTCTCCTTCGCCTCAGCTTCAGGTATCAACAGACGGTGGCTGAGGAGTTCAAGACTGCGCAACATTGTGGTGGTTGCGAGCAGCCAGTGCTAGTAACCGTTTGGAAGGTACGGAGTAGCGTTGCCAGCCACCTGTCGTACGGACAATCCCTTAGGTCTTGATGGAACTCATCGACAGTTGCTAGCAAACCAACTCTCAGGGTGTCTCACGTACGACCTTTTTCCCCGGAGATTGGCTCTCCAATGAATTACGTCCAAGGAGTATCGGATGGTTCGAAGACCAATAAGACCAACATTTACTGGTATTTTCTTCTAATCACAGCGGAAGCGTTTTGTGATCTGTTACTTTGAACATGCCGTGCACAAATTCTCTTCCCATACGTGTTGATACTATCGGTTCGAGGAAGCCATAACTTTACCAACGAGTCAAGACAAGCTCTAGATTTACGAAGGAACGAAGTCTCTTGATGTATCACCACATCATCATCGATATCTAAACAGGTGGCTGTTACTTCAGGCCGGCATTGACGGCCTAACTATGTGTACGGGGTTTACCATTCCCGCTGTATTGACGTTGTCTTCCAATCCAGACAGGTAACAGCCATGACAGGAATCGCAACCGAGGCCGACGCTAAAGATATGGGACATGGGGAGAGAGTGGGATGCCATTCCACGGTGCCCGAACCTGCGGGCCGCCTTGCGTATGCCGGCCTGCCGCAAGCGCCCATCATTCAGCTCCAGCTTTTCAGCCGCGGCCGGGGTTACGGTATGCCATTCTCTAAGAACGCCCCCTTTCGCTCTATTGCGACTTACAATGGCCGTATGATTAGGGAAATGGCGAAGTTCGCGATTGCAAAAGCGTTGTTTGAGAACTCTGCTGCCTTACCTGTATTAATGCGCACTGGTAAGCTTCCATCACCGGGAATGGATCGTTCCTATGTTCTATTCAACTTCTCTCAGACCTTCCGCTCATGTGGTTCCCGGCTGCTGTGCTCCCAGAGACACGGAGAGCGAGTCAGGTCACGCGGGATATTATGCAGGAGAAGTTCGCATGGATTACGGCATATCTACTGATTTGTAAAGAGGCCGCCGGTCGCCACGGCTTTCCATGTCAAGGGCCTATTCCTCTCGATTGGCCCTGAAAATGTGATAGAGATGATATGGCTTTTGGCTTTTCGGACATAACAGTTCTTTTTTTCGTACGCCTCCTTGAAGAAAGCTAGAGCAGATCCTTCGAATGAAAGCTTACATTTATCAGCCTGCGGCTCTGCTCAGCTCGAAGCATCCGTCCGCCTACATAAGATCGCCCAATATTTCGCTAATTGGGCCATCATACATGCAACTCTTGGATACGTCCTGCCATCATTTTTCTGGTATTTTCGATTCAACCATTCAGCCCATTCTGTTACGACATGTCAGATCCGCATAGGCTCAGCTCGTATAGTTACGAGTTTTGCCCTTTGACAAATCCCGCCGAAGACGTGCGCATTCTCAAAATCACACTCGCTAGCGGCAGTCATGATGATAAGGTAGAAGGACAAATTCTGCAATATGATGACAAGATAACGTATGCCGCCTTGAGTTGGTGTTGGGGACCACGAAGTACTCAAAAAACTACAATGCGAATCACCCACAAGGACCAACCGTACGACTTCGAGATATCGAGTGCGCTCGATTCAGCTCTCAAACAGCTCAGGCGCTATAAAGTTGAATACATCTGGATAGACCAAATTTGTTAGTAAGAATCTGTTGGCATATTCATTCGAAGTCATGCCAATCGTTATCAACGTGCGCTCTCTAACATGGTTAATTGGATGCCAGGTATCAATCAAATGGATTTCGCAGAAAGAAACAATCAAGTACGTTTGATGGCTAAAATCTATACCAGAGCTGAATTAGTCTATGTTTGGTTGGGTGAAGAGGACGAAGGTGATAATGAAGATACTGGGGCAGCTTTTGAGTTCATCGACCGGGTGTTGAAACTGAAGTATTTTGATGGTCTCGTGAAAGATGAAAATCTTCACAAGGACTGGAAAAACATGGTTGAGTTGATGAAGCGAGAGTGGTTTAGCAGACGTTGGGTCGTGCAAGAAATAGCCCTTGCCAAAGATGCAGTGATATTATGCGGTTCTCATCGCATAAAGTGGTTAGATTTCGCTGATGCAGTATCGTTGTTCAACGATGCCGAAGCTGGGAGGCAGAGCGTATCAAGAGCAATCATGATGGGAAAGAAAGAGTACGGATTCAAGCCACGATACTTCGGCTATCTTCCAGCTTTAAGTGCTACTCGACTTGTTGAGGTTACAAATGATCTCTTTCGACGCAGAGCAGATTTTGAAAAGGTCGCGCTACTCAGCCTTGAGCAATTGGTATCAACTTTTACGGCGTTCAATGCTAGCGAACCAAGAGACACCATATATGCGGTCCTGGCCATTGCAAAGGATACGATGCCGCGAACTTCTCACGCAAACATGAAGAGCATGGTTGCTTCTTACAGACGAAAGATACAAGAGAAATTCATCGAGCAACTATCTAAGAAGATCGTGGCCAAGTCCTATTATGTCAACTACGACCAACCGGTGTCTGACGTCTTTGTTGACTTCGTTGACTTTGCGATATCTCAGTCAGAGAAAGTCAGGGCTCTTAACATAATTTGTCGTCCTTGGGCTCCTTGTCCCAACTCGCAAGACATCCACGACGATGGGCCTTGGCGCGCCGTTTTTGGTCCTGAGGTTTCGTGTCGCTCCGATGACCTGGGTAAAGACAGCATACCTTCATGGATACCTAGCATAGCCGGTGCAGTATATGGTCTGGAGCCAAAGTCGAAGCGTATGGTACGGAAGAACCCAGATACTTTGGTTGGGTTACCAAATCAGAGAAATTACGCGGCAGCTGGAACGATACCTGTCTCGAAAGCGTTACGTTTTGAGCAAGGAATCACAAAGTTCAGCAAATATGAGAATTTGAACGGAGTGCACTATCATAGCATGTTCGCGGAAGGCTTTGTGGTAGACAAAGTGGAGAACCTCAGATCGGCATCTCAGAATGGAAACATTCCAAAAGATTGGGCTCGTCTTGGTCGACAACAGGCTCATGAGGGTGAGCAATGGAAACAGCTTCCTGACGAGTATTGGCGAACGCTGGTTGCAGATCGAGGGAAGAATGGTAATCCCCCAAGACACTACCCCAGATTGATCAACCATGCGCTGGAATCGCACGTGCAGGGCGATACGTTCATCATCCAGGAAGAGATTGATCACCCGGATTGTCAAGCTGTGAGTGACGTTCTCGAAAGAGTTCAATCAGTCATCTGGAATCGACGATTGATGCGCTCCAAAAGTAACAAACTTGGATTGGTTCCAGAACACGCTCAAAAGGGAGATTTAATTGTAATCCTCTATGGGTGCAGCGTGCCGGTAGTTCTGCGACGCTTTACCAAGACCAAAGAAGAAGTCCAAGTGGAAGCGAAGACCAAACTTACACGACAACAAAAATTGGCCACCAGGAAAATCATTGAGACATACAGAGAGTTTGTCGCGCAAAAGAAGCAGCAGCGGGATGAGCGTAGGCATTCAAGCCCTGTACATCTTGCCAACGAACGCCGTGGAGAGCCGATAGGCTCTGGAGTCGAAACGCAGCAGCAGAATATTGATGATATGAGCATAAAGGGCAAGGCAATGCATGAACACGAGATTGCTCGATTCCACGTCCGAGATCCGGAAACTATATCGATCAGCAGCGAGCAATCACTGCACATACCAGGCGCCTGGCATGATTCCACACCACCTATCAGCCGCAAGGGTACAGATCTAGTTGCTCCAGGTCCGATTTTGCCACAAAGCGTTGCCGAGCCAAGCAGGAAAGCTTCTCTAACTCCCGGGGCTGTAGCAGTGAAGGCTATAGAGTCAACCGCTAAAGCACCAGAACCTTCCATACAAGCCGATGAGTACACTTTCTACCAGCTCATTGGAGAGTGTTACCTCCATGGCATGATGAACGGAGAGGCAATTCCCATGCAGCGGTCCGCCGAGGACGATGCGAAGCAAAGGAATGTTCAAGAAATGGAGAAGCTGGCGAACCTTCGGAAAGCTGAAGAGAAAGCGAAGCAATTACCAAACAGCGAGTATATCAAGACGATGCAGCGTTCCATGACCGAACCAACTACGCAACCGAAAAACCCCAAACCACGCGATGGCCCGGTCGAGCCAGCTTCTTTCATGCGGATGCTGTTTGAAATTCGATGAGATATTGTGATTGTACAATTGGATAACTGAATTCAAAAAGCGGTTATTATTTACTACTTAACGTCATTACAAGAGGTTGCGGATGAATTGTCGAATGTCTATAAGTGCTTAAATCGAACGTATTGTGACGTGCAGCAATTTCATTCTGTACCTCGCTGCCCAAGTCCGTATAACCTCGATTCTTAGTCAATTGCATAGTTTTGCGCTACAATGGACGTTGTCAATGAAATTCCCACGGAAAGATGGATATTGCGCCGCCACGTCCGAAGTGCTACGATATCGTATGTACGATAATTCGTTGGACGAAGCACAGCCTTATGATCACACCAAGTCTGACACAACCACACAGGCTGCCATGCAATAATATAGACTCCAACGAGACCTGTCGAAACCACTGATCGAACTGTTAAACCTGACAAAAATGAACTGCTGTCATCGAGGCCGTCGTAGACCGAGTGAACGGCTTCCAATACGTTGAACGAACTTTCACTTCCATTCAGCGTCATCGACAACCTGATGGAAGGCGAAACGACGGATTCAAAGCAGATCGAAACCAAAACGACCGAAGCAAAGCAGCACAAGGCACACATTGCACATCAAAACGTTGAATTGAGACCGCCACAGATGTTTCAATTCCTCGCTCTCCCGGCCGAAATTCGCCACGAAATCTACAAATTTGTCTTCATACGACAGTCCATCTGGGGCATCTCAACTGACAGCAGCCCACTCCAACTACTCAGTACCTGCAAACAAATCTACGGTGAGGCGCACGAACTAGCTTACACTTCCACCTGGCACGGCCTTTCCAGAACAACGGCTCTGGCACAACGCTATGCCCGATTACATCCCTCGTCGCGCAAACTCATCCACCACCTGTGCTTGGAAGTCAACGGCGCGCGCCCACCGCAGCTGCACCTTTCGGACCTCGCGCTGTACGCGGTCGCGATGCCGCTCCTCGGCGTCAGAAAGCTGCACATCAGGACGGTGTGGAGCCGCCGCCTCTACTGGAGCAACATGAACCTGCTTGCGGATAAGTGGGCGGACGTTTCGATCGAGCGCCAGATCCTCGGGTGCGTGCGTATGTGGCCGACGCTTGAGAGGGTGTGTATCGAGGCGGGTTGTGAGGACCCGGTGCCGCTGATCAGCAAGAGGGAGGATGATATGGCTCGGGCATTGAAAAGGGAGATTGAAAGAACAGGGAACGAAGCGTATAGGCTGAGGGTGACACCAGCGGTGGTGTTTGATAGTGGGTGGAAGGATTGGCTGGCTGGATGGGATGTCGAGTTTGTTTCTTCAAACCCTCGAAATGCAACTAAGTTTGGAGGAATTCGAATGAAGGGAAAGGAAGGGACGGAAGTCCAAGGAAGGAATGTCTTGATTGTGTGTGTATACATATCGTATTCCACCAACGAGATGGAAAAGAATCGTGCATGGCACCAATTCATGGCGACATGAACATCAGAGTTCTAGAAATATCTGTCTAGACCATCTTCAACGAACCTTCTAAGCTGCTCTGTTTCTGTTAATCTGTCGTCTTGCAATGATCACGCTGGATATTGGAACGTAAGCCATTTCTTTCATATTTGATGCAACCGATCTGGTCAACCCAGTTCATATATGGTCTGCCAGATATATCCTCATCGAAAAGAACGTTATGGCAATGGAGAGGAATGGAGACGAGTCGTGGGTGGTTACTGGTTAGATGGACCAATCACCAAAGGCTGCGATTTGACTAAGCGATACGACCATGCCCGAAGTGGGGGTTTCAGTACGACTTGATAACTGCAATTTTTTAGGGCTCATCGATTTTTATTCTTCATAATCAACTTCGAATGCGATTTTCAACTTTGCACAACTAACGTGGATTCTGCCTCTGGGAGTTTGGCTTCCTCCCTCGCAAGGCCATCCGAATCCCTATCTTCTACCCTCCTGGCCGCCAAAAGCGCCGAATCCCGCCACTCCCACACTCACGCATACGTTTACGGACTGCCAATTTGAACCTCCAATCCTCGCCTCCAGCTCCTCACCATGCCTCAGAACGAATACATCGAACGCTGGACCAAGCTCCATGGGCGGCGTCTAGACTATGAAGAACGCAAGCGCAAGCGCGAAGCCCGTGAGGGCCACCAAGCCAGCAAGAAGGCACAAGAGTATCGAGGTTTGCGGGCTAAGCTGTATGCTGAGTCGCGGCGAAAGGAAAAGATCCAGATGAAGAAGAGAATCAAGGCACACGAGGAGCGCAACGTGAAGTCGGCAGCACCTGACGAACCCTCCAAGACGGCTCTCCCACAGTATCTGTTAGACCGCAGCGACGCCAAGAATGCGAAAGCCCTCTCCAGCCAGATCAAACAGAAGCGAGCTGAGAAAGCGGCCAAATTTAGCGTGCCGCTGCCAAAAGTGCGCGGCATCAGTGAGGAGGAGATCTTCAAGGTTGTCAAGACTGGCAAGAAGACGGCGAAGAAGAGTTGGAAGCGCATGATCACCAAGCCGACGTTTGTAGGACCAGACTTTACCAGGCGACCAGTCAAGTACGAGAGATTCATTCGACCCATGGGTCTGCGTTATAAGAAGGCGAATGTGACGCACACGGAGCTAGGAGTTACTGTACAACTGCCGATAATCAGTGTGAAGAAGAACCCTCAGAATCCTCTGTATACGCAGCTCGGAGTTCTGACACGAGGCACAATCATCGAGGTCAATGTGAGTGAATTAGGATTGGTTACGGCTGGAGGAAAGGTAGTATGGGGGCGATGGGCGCAGATTACGAACAATCCAGAGAACGATGGATGTGTAAACGCTGTATTGTTGGTATGAAAGGCAAACACGGCAGGAGAAACTTAGGATGGAAGCCATAGAGCTGAGGACGAGCCGGTTTTGGTCAAGGATAGGAGAACTGGTCTTAACATGAACAACTTGCTAAAGTTGGGCAGCCGACAGGTCACTTGATCGCACTTGGGACGACAGCATGAGCTGAATAGAGACTTTGATGTCGGCTCGGTCCTAGACAGAGGGTCAAGGAGATCAAACGAAGGTACAATATGTACAGGAGGAACCAGGCATCGCTATGCCAGTAGAAGCCCAAGAAGGGCAGCGGGTTGCTTCAAACAAGCACCAACGGAGCATACAACCATACTCCACGCCGAGAAGGCGAATAGACGCTTGAACGCACAAAATGCAAGAACTTGAACGTTCCCAAACTGATTCCCTGGTGTATCCAAAAATTATCCTGTTTTGTCTTTCCACTTGCGCGAAATACTATCCTTCGTCCGCCCACTCTCTGATTTTCTCATAAAAGCTGCCAGCATACCTGCTAACCTCCTCATCTGTAGGTTCAGGCTTTCCTTTGTCACGGAACCGGCGCGCAACATTCCAGATGATTTGGCCGAGCAGCTCCTCGCTGATGCGCAAGTCGTCGTGGCACTCCGGGTGCAGGAACGGATCGCGCTCGCTGAGCAGCTGCTTGATGGTGGGACGCTTCGCGGGATCGCGGTTGAGGCACGCGCGCAGCGTGCGGCGCAGCTCGGGCGGTATCTTGACGCCGCCGACGCCGGACGCTGGGTAGGAGATGCTGACGGATGGGTTGATGATGGCCATGACGCGGTGCAGCGGGTTTGCAATGTGCGCGAATGGCGGCTTGCCATATGCCATTTGATAGAGAATACAACCCAGACTCCACACGTCGGACGGCTTACCCAGCTTCATGAGTTTGCCCATCGATACTTGCACGCCTTCGCCACTAGACGAATTGGGTGATGTCTGCGACGAGTCTTGTAACGATTCTGGCGACATGTAGTTCGGCGTTCCGACGTGGCTGTCTCGGTGCACGTTCACAGTGTGCTCGATGTCTATAGCATTTGCAATGCCGAAGTCAATGAGTTTCAGTTGTCCTTGCACTAAAAGAAAATTCGCCGGTTTCAGGTCGGAGTGCACAATATCGTGAGCGTGGACGGCAGCTACGCAGTGCAACATCTCCTGCCAGTAGTATCGCGTAAATGGCATATCAAGCTTGCCGGGAGTGTCGCCAGAGAGATTAGGTGCAGAATATGAGAGGGAAGAAGCCTCTATAGGATTGTCGAGCTTCATGCGCAGGATCTTTGCAAGGTCGCAGTCACCCATCTCCATTACCTGACAGAATAGTTAGTTCGTTGCAAGAAATCGAGACTCGGAAGAAACTTACAACATAGAGACACTGTCTTTCTTCGTCGATCTGATAGTCTATTAATCGCACTACACGATCGACGTTCTCCAGCTTCTTAAGCAATTCAATCTCGCCCTTGTATCCTACAATTGCATTTTCGTCCGCACCTTCAAGTTTCACACGTTTCAGTGCAAACATTTTCTGGTTCTCGGCCATGACCTGATAGACGTCCGAACTACCTCCTTTGCCGATGCGCTTCATTTGGGTATAGTCCTTGCCATTGACTTTGAATTTTGATCGAGTCTTCTTTTGCTTTGTTGTAGAAGCTCCTGCAGCAGTCGTAGCAGCGTCAAGTACTGACATTTTTGGCGGCGGTGGAGGTGCAGGTCGATGTGGTGTGTTTCCAGATACGGGTGCCAGAGGTACAGGCTTTTCATCGCGCTCTCGATGTACGGCGATGCGTCTTTGTCCATCAGGTTTCAAAATGGAGCCTGGATCTGGTTTTATTTCTTCCACTGCTGCTGCTCTTTCAATGGATCCAGGGAGATTCTCCTGATCTCGAGAAGCCGGTAGCTCATACTGTGGAGGCGCTTCATCTTCGCCTTGTGGTGTTCTCCTTGCTCTGCGTACAGGTGCGCCTTGTAGTCCTACTCTCTTAACGCGAAGCGATGGTGCCGGAGTAATGCTGTCATGCGCTTTGCCGGGTGTGTTCGTACGTGATATTCGCAAGCCAACTTTTACTTGTCTATTCGGAGAAGCAGGATGATGTTGTTCTAGCACTGATCGGCCAAGCGCACTCAAAACTGGTGGAGGTTGAAGGTCATCCTCGTCTGAGTCGTCGCCAACACCCATACTTCGTAAAGGTGCTGCACCCGAGGAGAAACCTTGCGATTGCGTTAAAGCCGATAGTGGAGAGTCACGCCGTACGGTTGGTCGTGAAGGATGTCTTGCGATCCGGCCATTGCCGTAAGCTGGAAGAGGTGTTGGCGAAGCGGTCGCCATAGAATTGATGCTGCGATAAGTCCTGTCGTCCAGCGAGTATTGAGCGGCTTGTCACCTATCCATATAGCATGATCGAATCTTTGGCAGAGTTTGGGCAAAACTGAAGTTTAGGAAAGACCGTTGACGCGTGAGAGACGGAAGAATAGGATGCGATCCTTTCGGTGATACACCGCTGGGAACGGCTTTTGGTGGTTGCCATAACAACAACAAACACACGCGATGCGCACGTGAGCGAGCCTTGTCCACACCACGCTACCATTCACCTTTCCAATTCGCATTCTCCGCATCAATGACAATTTATTGCGATGACAAGTGCACAGATATCTGTTTTGCAGCAGTATCAGGTCAGATCAATATGTATTTGGCTGATGTTGATACTGTGACTTCATTTTAAGAACTGCAAACATTTAAATAACCGTGCGATAAGATTGAACCCTATCTAGAGACCAGGATCTAACTGTGCATTTTACAATATCCAGAGCTTTAGGAAGTAGTTTTCAGTGCCAGCAAAGTACCTGCACCGCCGAAACTCCGTATCTACCCTATAGGACGCGACACGTTGTGATTTAGACGCCATTCACCGCAGGAGCAGCAGCAGCGGCACCGAAACCTCCTGTGCTGCCAAAACCGCCAGCGCCGCGGACCGTCGCTTCCAGCTTCTCGACTACGACAACCTCAGGAGTGTAGATCCTCTCGATGACGAGTTGCGCAATTCGATCACCTTCCTTGATGGTGAAGTCATTGTCGCTGTGGTTGAAAAGGATGACCTTGACCTCTCCACGATAGTCAGCGTCGATGACACCGGCACCGGTATTGATGGAATGCTTTGCTGCTAAACCTGATCGTGGTGCTACACGGCCGTCTGGTAGAAAAGATACCATCAGCTTCGACGTCCCGAAATATGCCAACTGTTACGGACTTACATGTTCCAGCGGGAACTGCAATTGCAATCCCAGTGCTGACCATGGCCTTTCCTCTAGCTGGCACGCTTGTGTCTTCAGCGCTATAGAGATCGTAGCCAGCAGAGAATTCGCTACCACGAGTTGGTGCTTTGCCCTTGGCTGATAGAAGCTGAATCTGCAAAGGAGGTGCTGCGTCCATGGTGATTGTCGAGAGAGCTGAAGAAGCTATAGTTGGAGGAGTAGGCGTTGCTCGGGTGGAATCTATGTGAAATACCTGTTAACTCTTTGCTCATCCGGATAATGTGTGATACTGGGAGTTGCCATTGTGAGCCTCACCTGCGATGGCGTCGTGGGATAGGGGTTCAATGACCTTTGTTCGCTTTCTGTGAGGCGAATTTGGGAGGGATGGAGGCTCGTGAATCAGATTTGGAAGTGGAGTTTCTGCACCAGAGTCCATTGTGAGACGTTTTGAAAGGAGGCAAACGGACGCGTTCAAATGAAGCGCGTCGACGCAAGTCGTTATCGATATGACAGGCGTTTCGGGCTGGCCCGTATTTCGGATCCCGAATTCAAAAGCATCTCCTCAAAACAACACAAGCAACACAAGCAACACAATGTCTGGCTATTGCCCGCTGCCTCAGGTACAAGAGGCACTCGAACCATATATCCACACGCGTCAAGAAACTCTAAAGATTCGACAGGCGCTCACAAAACAACTGAAGCGCCAGTTCATCAATGGAGACAACCTCGCCCACCTCTCTGTCGCGGTTCCTACGAGTTCGCTAGAAGTCAATGACAGTACTGATTTACCAGAGGGTCTATATACCCAGTATCTAGAAGCACTGAACGCACACAGAAGGGCAAAAGAGCAATATGATGCACTCAAGACGGAGATCGAAGAATTGCAGCAACACAACCGCGATCGGCAGAAAGGGATGGACAATGGTGGCAGTGGTATTACCGACCATATTACCCTTGTAAAACGGAGGCAGCAACATCGGAAACTTGAAATCATCCAAGATGCGCTGATACAGCTGGAAGAAAGTGAGCCAAATCCAACAAAGGTTGACCTTGCAGCGCAACTGAAGGAGACACTCGGAGAGCCACCGCAACCACCAATTGATGTGACTGCTTATGTCAGTTCGGATGGAAAAGTCGACGATCTGGTTTTTCGGTTGAAGAAGGAATTGTTGGCGGCAAAGAGTCAATTGGACAAAGCAAATATGGAGAAAGCGGTAGCAGAAGATCGAACTAAAAATCTACCTGACCCTTCTACAGCTTCACATGTTGCAGCTCTACGGGCAGCCAAGGATGAATTGATAACTTGGATCGAAGGAGAGCTTGCAAAAATTTCAGACAACGAAGTAGATGAGGCCTCAGAATTGGAATTTTCTGCGGACCACCAAGCTGTTAATACCGAGCCATTGTCCGACGATGCTGTCATGTCAGCGGTGCATGACCGTTACGAACGCTATGTGGAGGCAAGAAAAGCGCTTATCGAACAGATTGAAGCAGTAGCCAGACAGTCTCGTACAACGCTACCGACTCTCCAAACTCAGACAGCGCAGTCCATTGGCACGAAGAATTCCGTCGAGGCTAAAGATTTGAAAGTCTCAGAGGTGCTTCCGTATCTTCCGTCTCTAATTGCGGCTTCACGAGAGGAAACAGCACTACTCCAGCAGAGCAGTCATCTGCGTCGACAACTTGCTATTGGATCTGAAGAGACGTCTCGGATGATTCAACGGTTAGCCGGTGAGTCGCTTCTTGTCACTCCCGGCGCCACCAGCACGGAAGCATGGGCGAAGGCAGCGGACGATGCGTCGACCAAAACAACGGCGTTTGTGCAGGAGCAGCTGCGGATTGGAGAAGAAAGCGTGACACACTCGCGAGATGTCCTGAACAAGATGCGAAGTCGGCGAGAAGCGGCAGAGAAGCTCAAAGGTGATCTATAATTTATCGTGTAAGGGTATGAATGCTAGGTAGATGAGCTCTCCGGCAGCCACGCCGCCAATCTATCACCGCCAAAGTGAAGAGCAAAGATCACGAACTGAGACACGCTCCATTCCCACTCTCATGCTGCACCGCACCACGACTCCCTTGCTCTCCCAAATCCTCCAACGGCCTCACCACATATTTCTCCAGATCCGGCGGCTCGAGCAAATCCCTGACGTTGCGCACAACCCGCACCTCCGCGGCCCTCGCAACGGCAAGCTGGCGCACGCGCTCTGGCTCCACCGCAGCCTCGCCCATCTCCGCCGCACGCCTCGCGCTCCGCTCTTCCTCCTCAATGTGCGGCAACTCCGCCGCATACGCGTCGAACGTCTTGCCAAGCACGGCCTGCATAGCGGCGAGGACGCGGCGGGCGGCGTGCGCGAGCGGCAGGTCCGCGGCGGCGACGCCATCCGGCGAGACCCAGCGCGGCGCGCCCGCGAGACCTGTCGCCGCCGCGGCCTCCCGCAGCCGGAATGCGGCTAGCGCGGCGAACATGTCGCCCGTGCCCGAGAAGAACACTGGGAAGGCCGGCACGTCGATGCAGAAGGGCCGCGGCGCGAAGGTGGACGTTGCGGTGCTGCCGATTATGCTGAGGGTTTGGGGGTCAGCGGAGGTGTCGCTGCTTGCGGAGGAGGAGGGTGGGAGGCGCACGGATGTGATGATGATGTGCGGGATATGGTAGGTTGCATGGAGGGAGGCGAGAGCGGCGGCGATGGACGCTGTGCTCGTGATGGGCGTGCCGGACAGCAGCTCGGCCTCGAACTGGTTGGGTAAGATCAGGTCTGCGTCGTACAGCAGCGCTTTGTAGGCCGGCACTTCGTCCGGCGGGATGTACAGCCGGCCTTGGTCGCCCATCACCGGGTCCAGCACCCAGAAGAATGAGCCTGGCTTTGTGGACGCCCGCAGCTTCAGGTCGCGGCCGATCTTGCCCACCGTTTCTACGCCTTCTGCGCTGGGTATGTAGCCTGAGACTAATATGGAAAAGTTGTTGAGTGAAGATTGACGCAGGCCTGTGTAAAGGTCCCAGATCTCTTCAGCTGTGGTCTTACGGCCTTTCCATTGTCCGTAGCCGGTGTGATTGCCTTGGATATAACTTTCAGCCCAATTGCGAACGGTATGAAATAGATCTAAGCGTACTGTAGTTCACGGTGTTGATTGCCGTCACTTCACAACCAAGAGATTGCAAAACGAAGGTCACCATGGTGTTGCCAACATAGCTTGCGAAGATTCAGTTAGGAGGCTCGTCAATTGGCACTCAAACACGTCGTGCTCACCCGTAGGAAACCTGTAAAGCACGATTAGAAAAAGTTGAAAAAGGTTCTTTGCTTATCGTACATGGCTAGCAATGGCCAAAACCCGCGTCTCAAGCAGGTCGGTCGCCATTTGCAAATGGTCATGAGAAGGAAAGAAGAGCGGAGGAAGGCGTATGCAGAGTAATCAAGGAAATTTATGGCAACAGTATCATTTCTCTTGGTCAGTATTTTACTCAAAACTCGAATACGAACTCAGTGTAAATGCGCCGTGACGTTAGCGGGGCCTTGCGGCTCAAGCCGATAAAAGCGGCTTCCAAGGCCTCGACCCACGCTAATGTCTACGAAGCTGACCCTGCCGATTTGCGGAGCATCAGGAACAATGAGATTCGATATCCAGTGATATGCACCTTTCAACCCTTTCACCACACGTCCCTTTGTCCGCCACAGCCTGTATGAGCCAAGTAGATAACCCGGTTCCCATCGTTTGTTCTTTGACAGTCGAGGGCCCAGGTCGCAACGGGAGCAAACTACGCTAGCAGTTATGACGATGGGGACGTGTATGGTCGTGTATGGTTTAGAATCAATCCTCGTCACCGATCTATCATCCCAATAAGCTTTGTGTCCTACAATACGAATTTCATCCACGCTGTAGAAGAAGCGACTGACCTTGGGAGCGAGGTAGAAGCGTAGATAGCTGTTGTTAGACAGCGCGTATTCAACCAGCAATGGCACTTCACTGGAGAGGCAAAGTTTGACCTGCGTTGAAAGTCCAGTGGCTTTGCAGAAATTGACGAGGTATTTGAGGGAGAAGGTGAGGGCGACGGGTTCGGAGAGGTTGATTTCGACATTGTTTTCTGGCTTCTCTACGTCACTGTGAGAGCGGAGAGTGACGGATCCAGAGCCAATGTCACCGGCGGCGGAGAACTTAACACCCTCTTTGGTACATTCGATGCCCACTAAAGGTTCCCAGTCAGCAATTGGTCTTCCTTCATTGATTCTGTGTTGCGAACCTGATTCTGAGATTGCCATCAAATCCCTACATATTCGCTGGAACTCGGTCGAAGGCATGGAGATGGTTGCAGCATACTCGGTCTCAGGAATGCCGAGATGTTCCTGGTCAATGTCCATAAGTTTGATATCATATTCACTTATCCTGTCGCTGTTGGCGCTCTCGAAGACGAGATTGACGACATCTGGAGCATCCTCGGCCTTGAGTGTGAGGATGTCATTGTTTTGAGCGGCACGAAGGACCTTCATGAGAGATGTAAGGTTGATTCCGAGGGCGATGTTGCGGTCGCATCGGAAAGGTGAGAAGCTCTCTGATTTCAGCATCATGGAAACGAGAGCGACATGGGAGTTGTCCATGGCCTGTAGGGCAATGCCGGAGTCATTGCAATCGAAGTTGCAGTCCTGCACGAGGTCTTTGATGGCATCGACGACCTTCTTCAGCCTGTAGAGCTCGTCAGTGGTGAAGGGAATCCTCAATTTGGGGTTTCTGGCCATGATTACAGGTCTGCTTGTTCGAGGCGAGCTTCAAGCATGTTGATGGACGGAGTGAGTAAGAACTTCACGGAAAATTTGAGGATATGACGAAGCGTTCGATTTTGGTTGTAGAGTTTGAGCTGTTGTGGGTGGTGGCGACGGGCGTGAAGATCAATTATTTGGGGTGGGAAAAGAGATAGCAGGACGACGCGTTCGTGAAGACGCGACGGCGCACAGACGGCAGCCACTTTAGAGACGATATCACTCGGTACAGCCTAAGCTGAGCATGAGTGGACAACGCAGAATCGCATCTGCTTGAGCTTTTGCTATTCCATGCTACTATGAAGAATCTTGTTCGACTTCAATACCACCTATAGCTGCATTGCTTCACTATCTCTCTGTCTTTTCGCTGCAGATTCGTCTCCTATATTCGACGCTTCAGCCGTTTGTACGGCTTCACTCGATTCCTCAGCTCCTCGCTTACCTGGAGCTTTAATCTCGTCGAATTGCTTCCAGTGATCAGGCACAAACCCATCTACGAAAGTTGTATATGCTGGACCACCAGCCACCCACCCCTTTATGCCTCCTTCAAGCACGAATACCTCTGGTGATGCAAAATTCGCGTGACCCTCCGCTGCCGCTCGATGAGCAACGTAGTCAGCGAACCAGCCAGCACATCGAGTACCTCTTCCTCCAGAAGAACCGCAGTAGAACATTACCCGGCTCATTATTGAATTTCCATCTCCCTGGCAGAGTCTGTATAACGTTGCCATGTTCTGATAGAAGCTCTGTGCCGGAAGATTCAGGCTTCCTCTGATACATCCACCTGATGTATGGTCAACACGCAGGTCGATATATTTCAGTAACGAGATGATCATCTACCCTCATAATCATTCCGTCGGACATCAATTAGAAGAGTTCCAGCATTGAGGATATCTTGCATAATATTGAGCTGGTTTAGTAGCTTTTCCTTGGGATATACCGGCGCTTGTCGCTCTGGATTCGGGAAAACTGACCACCATGGCTTTTCTTCGGTCTGCATGATCAACAGATATCAGAGACACAGCTGCAGAGTCGGAATATCTAATACACGAATTACGTTTGAAATGATTGTGTGTGTTAATGTGTTTGTAATACGAATGCGAGTGAGAAGGAACGGACAAAATAGATCGGCCAGGAACCAGATCCAAAGCGGCTCACGCCATTTGCTGACTGTACAGGTTTCAATTTTCAGCCCTGTGGAAATGCCACATTTATCGAGGACGGCGTCAACTTGGTGAGATTGTGGTCCGATAATAGTACGTACTTGTGGCGGAGTCCATATCTTCAACTTGTCTTCTTCCTCCGCCATTCTCATCTGACTTGTCATTATCAACATTCCGCTGTATTCCGGACAGCTCTTCCTCGCCTTAGCAAGTCCAAATTACTATGGTCCTCATGCTGACACAGATCTGAGCGGCCAAGCTCCATCTCGGACACCTCCGTCATTCTTTGGTTTCATTCCAACCCTCGTTTGTCGCTGGAACCTCTAAATTGGCCTCCGTGGCTGCAAACGGCCCATATACAAACTGCCAGGTGAGCTTCTATGCTGAACATCTCAATCACACGCTTTTATGGCGACCAGATTCTCAGTCACCTCCCAAGACATCGCGCTAACAGTTGGACTTGCAGAAGACATTAATCATGAGACCCGCGGCCCAACTCTTCTATCTAGCAGTCTTCGGATTGCTCGGGTGCTCAAACGCTATTGGTGACAGCAGGTCTGTCACGAAGACAAAGGAACCAAGTCCAAATGTTTGCGCGGTAAGTCGACAGGAGTACAATCCTGCAAAGCTTCTTCGGCATGCTTATCATAATTTCTCGCAGAACGAACCTACCAGCATCGTCTCTGACGCTTGTACCTCTTACTCGACGTTGGATGAACTGAATATCCGCTTACACCCCAAGATCAAAGAGATCGCACAGAACACCGACTTCTTCTCTCATTACCGACTCAACCTGTACAACAAAAAATGTCCTTTCTGGTCAGATGAGAATGGCATGTGTGGGAATATTGCTTGCGCTGTCAATACTCTAGAGAATGAGGAGGATATCCCACTTGCATGGAGAGCAGATGAACTGGGAAAACTCGAAGGCCCTAAGGCGAAGCATCCTGGCAGAAAGTTGCAACAAGAGAGACCGGCCAAAAAGCCTCTACAAGGACAACTTGGAGCAGACGTTGGTGAAAGTTGTGTGGTTGAATACGACGACGAATGCGATGAGCGTGACTACTGTGTTCCCGAGGATGAAAGTGTCAGTGCCAAAGGAGACTATGTCAGTCTTGTCGACAATCCCGAACGGTTTACTGGCTATGCCGGAGCAGGAGCACAGCAAGTTTGGGAAGCTATTTACCGTGAGAACTGCTTTCACAAACGTCGATCCGAAGATGCATCCTCCATACCAAGGGGTGTACTCCCTCCCTTCAGCTTCAACAACCCACGACAGAGCCAAGCTGCACTTGAGCTCCGGAATGTCATGAAAGAGCATAATATGGCGCAGAGCGTGCAACAAGCCATCGCTTCCGGACTCAGCGAAGGTCCGATAGATGAACTAGAATTCGACGAAGACTGCGTAGAGAAGCGAGTCTTCTACCGTGTTATCTCTGGCATGCACGCATCCATCTCAACACACCTATGTTGGGAGTGGCTCAACCAATCCACCGGCGAATGGATGCCGAACCTTGAATGCTACGAGAAGAGATTACACACTCACCCTGAACGCATTTCCAACATGTACTTTGATTATGCTCTACTCCTTCGAGCATGGGGTAAAGTCCGCAATCATCTCAAAACATATTCCTTCTGCTCAGCAGACCCGGAACAAGATCAGCACACAAAACAACTAGTAATAAATCTATCCGACGCCATCAATGGACACAGTGAGCGTATCTTCGACGAATCAATCATGTTCAAATCACCAGATGCGGACGGTCTAAAGGAAGATTTCCGAAATCGATTTCGCAATGTCAGCCGAGTCATGGATTGCGTAGGCTGCGATAAATGCAGGCTGTGGGGGAAGGTCCAAACAAACGGTTATGGAACAGCGCTTAAGATTCTTTTTGAATTCGACGACAAGAACCCTGAAAAGGACCCTCCACTACGCCGAACTGAACTTGTCGCGCTTCTCAACACCCTTGATAGAGTCAGCCACAGTTTGGATGCCGTAAAGTACTTCGAACAAACGATCGAGAGCCGAGACGCGAAGAAAGCCGACGCTTTGAAGAAAGTATCGAATGGCGAACATAAGGAAAAGAGCAAGAGCAAGAAAAATTCCACAGTCGATCATGATGACGGACTGCCGGACATTGCACAGCGAAGACGGAACCAAGTGAACCTTACCGTAGAGGAGATCTTCTGGGATGAACTGGATCTCGTGTATAGAACATTCAAATTTGTCATCAAGCAGTGGATAGCATTTCCACGTAAGGCGTAAGTTCTTCTAAGAAATCGTTGCATACTCCGAGCTGACTGTTTTACAGTATCGACATCATTCTTTGGGAGGTTGGCCGGCTATGGAATGCCTTCATTGGTATAGCCGTACCGGACAGAAACTGGGAAATTAAAATTCCTACTCATGATGAGATGTAACCATAACTTGCATTCGCGTTGGCGGCATTTTGAACGGCGCATATAAAGGGAATTTGCATTGCTCGGAGTTCATCACCTCATCATCTTAATATGGGTTATAGTCATGCAACAGCTAAGGCGGTGTTGAACTTGTAGAACAAATGCATTGCATACATTTTCAACAATCAACATACGGATAACTACATAAGTGCTGTTCGCAATTGTTCCAACATGTGACTTTAGTAGTCGTATTCACAGTGGGGCTTTGCGGCTGGCCAGCCCTGCGTCAGTTGAATCTTGGAGCTGCCAGGAACATCTGTCAACTCAACGCCAACCTCATCGTAAAGCTGTTGCGCAAAGCATTGAGCATAGCGTTGCTCGAAGACCAAAATACCTCATCTCATTCACTGCAGAGTAGTCGTCTAACTCTATTCCGCTGTCGCGCATCCATCCGACCTCCACGTCAGCCTCCCCTAACCTTGCACCAAAAGTCTCCTAGCAGCGCAGCTGCGCCTGTCGAGCTCACAACAATGGCGTCTTCATTATTAGATATATTCTACTCCCTCACAAATTGCATGGCATGCTTTCCGTCGTCGCCGAACCTTAAAATCAATAACCGGAGCTTTAAGATTCTGCGGCTACTAGGCGAGGTACAGATGCAGTCCGAAAGGTGGAACCACAGGCTAACAACCTCTCAGGGCGGCTTTTCCTATGTTTACCTTGTTGAAGACAACCAGCATAATCTGTATGCGCTGAAGAAAATCCGATGTCCATTCGGTCAAGAGTCTGTGTCGCTGGCACTGAAAGAAGTCGAAGCGTACGCCCTGTTCTCCTCGCCGAACATTATCACAGCCGTAGACCACGCCGTAGTGTCGGACCGCGGTGAGGAAGGCTCCAAAACCGTCTACATCCTCCTGCCATACTACCGCCGTGGAAATCTTCAAGATGCTATCAATGCCAACCTCGTCAACGGTACAAAGTTCCCGGAGCGACGCCTGATGGAGCTATTTCTGGGCGTGTGCAAAGGCCTGAAAGCAATGCACCAATACCGAGTGCCACGCGGCGGAGCCGGCGAACAAAACCGCAAAAAGGCGCGACGACTGCGCGATGAGGGCGCGGCGGCGGACCGGGCCGCGCGTGCGGAAGCCGGCGACGACGACGCGCACGAGGAGTCGCAGCCGCTGGTGGAGGACGAAGTGACAGCGTCGCAGGCGGGCGTGGAGCCGGGCGGCATGTGCGCCTACGCGCACCGCGACATGAAGCCCGGCAACGTGATGATCGAGGACGACGGGCTGACGCCCATCATCATGGACCTCGGGTCGCTGCAGCCCGCGCCCACGCCCATCACTAGCCGCTCGCAGGCCCTCGCCGTCCAGGACCAGGCCGCCGAGCACTCCACCATGTCGTACCGCGCGCCCGAGCTCTTCGACGTCAAGACGGGCTCCACCATCGATACGAAGGTCGACATTTGGAGTCTTGGCTGCACGCTGTATGCCTGCCTTGTCGGCAAGAGTCCGTTTGAGGCCCGCAGCGAGGAAACAGGTGGCAGTTTGAGTCTCTGTGTGCTCGGCGGCGACTGGAGGTTTCCGGACGAGGGCGTCACGCAAGGCAAGAAGAAGCAGGGTGAAGTGATTAGAGAGGGCGCCAACGGCCAGCCCAAGGAAGAAGGCATCAGTGAACCGGTTAAGGACGTAGTGAGGAGGTGCTTGAAAGTTGAGCCAAGCGAGAGACCAGATATCGATGAGTTAATTCAGCTCATTGAGGATGTCATTGCTCAGTTCCCGGAAGACGGCGGTTCATCGTAAGAAATCAGGATGATTTTACTTGTTTGATAGGCGTTCAGAAGCGATGTCACTAAGATGTATACTGGATGTGGTCTCTATCTGGGAGGCTTGGAGTTCACGTAGTCGTTGGGATCGATTACTGAATCAAGAACTACAAACAGCAGTCTCCATAGATCGCGATATCATCAAACATTTCGCGCTCTGCTCTGTCACTTGCCACTCCCAACTCCACTGTCCTAGAAACTCCTTCTCGAGCGTCTCCCTAAGTGCGCTCTCCCTGACGATCTTGACACGTACCATCTACTCCAACTACTTTGTCTTTTTCTCGACCTCTTCTATTGGAGTTACGCACCATGTAAACCCAATGAACTTACCCACCATGCGCTCCTTCACCTTCGCACGATCAATCTTGCTCAACAAACACGCCATCCCCTCCTCGTTCATGGTCTCCTCGCCAGGCCCGGTCAGAAAATAAACATCTCAGTTCATATTAACCGGATAGAAGCTTCACTTTACACAGTTGACTTTTGAAAACTTTCATTCTGTCCTCATACGTCTATTGCTGCATATACTGAGTAAAGATTACTAGTAGCTACTAGTATGCACTGGTTTAATGTACTCCGTAGGCCGCTGGACCTTCGTAATTTAAAAGTTGCCTGCATCTTGCATCGATTGCAATGCCCGAATTGCTTCCTCTCCCGTAAGAATATTCTTGCGAGAATTCATCGCCTTACTCCAGCTCATCAACCTGCTACGGCCAACTTCTTTGACTTCTCGAAACAAGGACTTGTGCTTTTCCATGCAATCGTACAGCCCACTGGCCTTGTCCGGGTGGCAATTGCAGTCTCCAGCAAAGTAGTTGCGTCTCGTAACAGCATCAGCGTGTCCAGGCTGTCCAAACCTGAGGCCGACGCGGATTAAACCATCGAGTCGATTCTTATGCAGTTCCTGGTGCCTCGAGACTCCAAGCTGGTTTATGTCCCATTCGAGCAAGTCCTCGGCTTCATAAAGTTGGGCTTGAAGCGATTTGTGATCATTCTGCTCTATTGCGGCGTGCGTGCAAAAGGTACTGATATGTTGTCCTCTTCGGCGATCCTGCTGACAGTTGCAGCGATCGGGTACCAAGCTTGTGAGTAGATCGAGCCTAACCGTGAGGAAGGATAAGCCTTCACCTTTCCGATCAGGAGACTCGTCTTGAAGGAACAAGACTAGCATGGACTTCTCCGGTTCACTATGAAACCAACCAGCCGTTCTGTTTTCCAGACCAACCTTTGTCGTTGTTGACCAAGTTGACCTTTTTCTACTCGACACTGATTGTGCATCTGATCTGGACAATGGGTCAATTGAAGGCGATTCACCCCCAGAAATTGAAACCGGAATTGGTTCCCCCAGGAAAGGGGCCGTGAATGAAGCTTTCATATCGATTACACCCGCAGATTCTCGGTCAGGAATTGGAGGCTCCAAGTTCTCGGATGCACTGGAGGATTTGCGGCCTAACCAGTTGCGTCCACTTTTCTTTCTCGCTCTCGATGGCGTATCTGATACTATTCTGCTCACTTCGGTGCATGAAACTGTCCGACTGGGTGCTATGTCGGGTATTCCGACGAGTTCGTCATGAACCCAGAGTTGCAGAACCGCTCTCCTAAATCTCTCCTCATCTTCAAGTCCCAAAAGCGCAAAAACAGAGTCTTCAGAGTAGTTTTCATAAACCTTGAAGCCGGTAAGCGCCTGCTGGAAGCGAAGTGCGTCTTCGATTTTCAAGAATTTTAGGTCGACTTTATACGTTTCCGTCTTGATCAGTATCCCGAACCCTTCACTATTACCACTTTGCATGGCATAGCGTGGTATCAGCCGGACGGTGTTGATATCGAAGCCGATCGTGTTTTGTTGTGTTTCCGAGGCTCTCGCATTGGATCTATCTATCCCAACCATGGTTATTTTCATGCGGTTATCGGAGACACGCGCGAGCTCGAGTACCACTTTTGCATTTTTTCTCTCAGTGTGCAAATCGGCGGTCATGATCACATTCACAGCTCCTAACTCGTGATGGACTACTGGCAAAAGGTCGGTCATGAGTGGCTTTATCCAAATCTCACAAAGGCTTTGCTCAGCCCGTAGAGGGCTAGGGGCCAGAAGGTCATCCTCGGAGAATCGTCGACACTGTTTCGAAACTTCAGAGGCAAGATGACTGATGTAAGATGGCCACAGCGACTTCTCCGTAGGATTGCGGAGTGTTGAGTGTGATTCCAGCCTTTTGAGGATCCAGAGGCATTTGAGCAAGTTGATGTACTGTTCTGGTCGTACTGTCCGGTCTTTGATAGAAAATCCACCTAATAGAAACCTCTGGGTCGAATTGCTTAGATGCACAGCGAGAGGTTCGGCCCAGAAGGCAATTGATTCGTCATCATCCGACCAATCAGAGCTTCTTTGGTCTAGCTCTGCTTGAAAAGCCTTCTCAAAAGCGTCCGGAATAGGCAAAGAGTGCTGCGGTCTGTACACCCATCTTCGATTTGTGTTTCTTCGAACTTCTTCCACGGTTATACCCCTAACAATGACGGCATGAATTTCGCTGACATTATTACAAAGCCTTTGAAGGATCTCAAATTCGAAAGGCTTAAGGAAAGCCGATACACGAGCATCGTGTGATTTGATACGAGCGGTCAACTGCTCAATTTTTGGTCGTTTTTTCTCATTGAAGAAGTATTGATAAAGTGGTCCGCTGCGTTGTGCATAAGGCCTAGAGTCCTCGAGGGCAATTCGACACTCTCGGAGCGTCGAATTACAATCGTCGATGATTTCTTTCAACGCAGTCTCGTCGACAGCAGGCGTATCATCGTGGAAGTAGATGGAGTATTGCCTTCGTTGCTCTGCTGCATTTTCGATGATTTGGCTTAGGTTTCGAAAGCTATCAGACCATTGATGGACACAACGACGGAACTCCAAATATATTGGGCCTGCATTTACCAACCAGTTAGCAAAGGGAGCCTAATTGCTCTCGTCGTCCACGAATGTAGGAGTTGTTGAAGCGCACATACCTGGTCGACCTTCTGTTGAGAAAGCCTTGTCACACACTTTCAAGATAACTTCTGCGAGGGCAATGATATCGCCTACATAAACATTCGCCATATGGGCAACGATGACATCGAAGGATCCACAGAATTGCAGATCGGTCACTACTTATCGGAACCTGCTTGTTAGAGGAAAGAGGCTGCAAACCGCATGAAGGGGCTCTCTCGCGCACATGTACAGGCTCCGATCAGACATCGACAGACCATCAATAAATGGACATTGGATGACTCCCAAGTTCCTCTAACACTAATAAGGAATGAAAATTGGATCTATCGAGCCGAGGCCGGCAACTCGTGATGAGGCTATGCTGGGCGTTTATTAGATGCATTTCATAAATGAGGCGACCTATGTCCGCCGTTCGACATTATCAGCTGTATTCCGTAGAGGTGCGAGAGACGAGGCTGGCAGGGGGTGAGCACCGCCACCGCCACGTAGGCGGCTACATGCAGTGACTACATTTATGTGCTGCGGTGAGGAGCACGAAGCACTTAATTATCGCGACAGCGCGGGTTGAGATTACGAAATGACCACACCAAGCTCGCTGCATCGGGACAAAGTATTCCTTTCCTGCACAGCCCAGCCGTAACGGGATAGGTACGCCCGCCTTCATAGCTCAGCCGCAACGCCATCTTTTGATTTGAGTAAAGTATAATGGACGAGGTAGCAGCTCATGAGTGTAGTGGTTCCGCTGTAGCTGAAATCCTACGGAGGGTATCTCTTCCTTTGACTTGTGGTTCGCATATCTCAACCCGACGAGCGTTCTTCCACTCTTCTATGAACTTGGCAAGAGGAGGGGTTGGTGGTATCAACAAAATTCTCACATCACCAGCCTCGGACTGCGGTGAAATCGCTCTTGGTCGACAACAATCTCGGAATGGCGGAGATTGAACCTCACACCCGACGCGATAGTCTTCATCCTGCCGACAACATATTGGAAGACTTTGATCGAGATGCAATTCTCACTGTAGCACCCCAAGGGCGGTTTAAGCTTGGCTACGGCTGTATCATGGGAATTGTGATCAATGGCATGATAGGATCCGGTATTTTTGACGATGCCGGGTACATTTATGCAGCAGTCGATAGTACAGGAGTTGCGTTGATGCTATGGCTTGCCGGTCTTGTTTACACGGTGGCGGGCGTCATCGTCTTGATCGAGTATGGGCTGAATGTTCCACGCAGAATGATTAGCAATCACGACAAACCTCTCCCTCGATCTGGCGGAATGCTAAATTACGTAGGTCTCTCCTGTGTACCATAATACAGCGTAACAATTTGCTGATTAGCGTTATAGCTCCAGTATGTGTATCGATGGCCAGCTTATAGCAAAGACACGGTCCTATTTGTGACGGCATTCTTTGGCATCCCGTTCATCACCTTTGGCAGCGAAGCAGACAACGCCCTTTGCTTTGCCATCAGAGCTACAAGTGCGGCTCGACCGGAACAGCCTTCTCACGAAGGAATGATACGGGGCATTGCTTTTTCCGCTTCAGTTTTTGCCTTACTGGTTCATACCTTGAGCAGAAGAGGCGGGCTACTCCTCATCAACTTTCTAGCCATTATCAAAATCGGAATTTTACTACTCATCATTGCCCTTGCCATTGCCTACTCTGCAGGTGCCATTGGTCCAACACCATCGAATGCGGCAGAGTTTCAAAGCAACAACCTGCTTGTAATCGGGAATATCTCCGTCGCAAACATGACACACGACCAAATGTCTTCTCAGAATCTTGGGCTACAAAATTCGTTTCGAGGGGCATCCGGCAACGCCTTTGGGTACGCCACGGCACTTCTAGATGCCATATTCGCCTTTTCAGGCTTTGAACAAGCAAATTATGTCCTTGGCGAGATCAGTCAGCCACATCGCAAGTTGCCCATTGGCCTTGGAGTCTCTTCTGGTCTGGTCTGCGTTCTTTATCTCGCCGTCAACATCTGCTATTGGGCTGTCGTCCCTCAGCAAATGATGCTACCCCAAGCAAACGGAGCTACTCCACCAACAATTGCTGAAGCTTTCTTCACGCTTACCCTGGGATTTTTAGATCCAAACGATCCATATCTCGGTAAGCGGATTGCCAATGTGATGACCGCCCTTTCAGCTCTCGGAAACATCGTCGTCATGATGTACTCTGCTACTCGTGTCAAGCAGGAGATTGCAAAGGAAGGCCTTCTCCCGTTCCCCAAGTTTTTCGCACAGAACTATGACTTGTCCATTGGCCGCTTACTGGGTCGCGCTCAAAAGAATTCAACCTTCGAAAAATGCTTCGGGTGGCTGTTGAGTTCGAAGTGGTTTGCTCCTACCAACTTCCAGGAAAAGACTCCCGCCGGAGCCATGACTCTTCAGATATGCGTCTGCTTCATTCTTTTATTCAGCACCTGGGGCCTAGGCGCCAACAACGCTTTTTCGTTCTTGGGCGGCGTCGGAACCTACATGATCAATGCATGGTTTGGAGTCATGCTTAGCGCTGGCCTTCTATACCTCCGTTTTAATAAAAGAGAAAACTGGAATGACAAGTCAAACGACATCAACCCAACCATTAGTATCCTTGCAGCCTCAATCTACCTCATATTCAACGCGTTTCCCGTCGTCACACTATGGGTCAAGCCGCCGAATTCGTCATCAGACAGCCTTAGCTGGTTCTTGATTCCCACCGTTTCCATGATCATGCTAGTCTGTGGTTCGTTATGGTGGCTCGGCTTTATCGTTCTTACCCGCCGGAAAGACAAACGCGAAAGGACTGTTCTCAAAGTTATCAAAATACCCGATTACGATGAAGACCCGCGGGGTTCTGGTCACTACGTTCAAACACATGAGACTACGTACATCTTCCGCCAAGGGCAAGATTTTGCAGAGTACGACATGAAGGAGGCGGGAATGAGCAATGGCGCGGCGAGGAACAGGAACGGCGACTTTGACCGCTTAGATGATTTTGGAGCTGTCGGTCCCGGTAGATGAGCCTATTTTGAACGAGGGAATGTGGGATACTGTTGATTTGTTTGACATTGATGATACGCTCCAGGTATCTCATGAAGTAGACGTGCTAAGATGACTCGCACTTGGCTTATCCGCCTCAGAGACCTTGCTACGGAGTAACCTCAGCCAGCCGGGCTTTAAGGCTTTCCGCATTGATCATTCCGCTACAAGCTATATTCGCCGCCTCGTCCAGCAGGTCCAGATATAATTGCGAGGTTATTCATCACCGAGATTCTATCTAGATGCGGGATGGTATGGCTAGTGCGCCAGTTATTGACTTATTATGACATGGTGAAAAAATGTTCCATGATACGTAGGTATCGACTTTTATGATTTTCAGTTGAATTTCAGTCCATTCATGGAGTCTCTTTGCCATCGCAAAACCCGTTAAAGATTTCACAACTTCCGGGGTCGATCAAGCACTGAAGTAGCTCTTTCTCGGTCATGCTTTTCATTTTGGCGTTGCAACCATCATCGTTCAATCTTTCGTTCCTGCTGTAATCTTTTCTTCCCTCAGAATGATAAAGTCTGCCCAGCCATCATCTGGATCTTGCTCTCTTCCAATAATAATCGCAAATTCTGGATGTGTTTGCGGAATACTAAGTCTATCTAGCCACCAGTTATCATTTCATGGAGTAAATAAATATTTGCATCCACTTGCTAAGTTTTTTGTCCTCTTAAGATTGAGAATCTTGCAGTTGATTTATAACAGCATTGGGCTAGGAAATATTTCCGATCCCCACCGCCGAACGCCGAGCGGATTTTTGGAAAAGCTCAACCGGATGCCGCCTTCTGTACTGTGCTTGAGTGAATGACCATGCAGTTCACTCAGAGTTCTCGTAGCAAAAGCTATATCCTCAAACTCTACGAAGCACATTGGACCGTTCTGCTTAGTTCTGAAGCAAAGGCGCTTGTAGCCTTGCCGCTTCGAAAATATCGCTTTTAGTTCATCTTCAGAAGTGTCCTTCGGCAGGTTACCGACATAAAGTGTATTGCAAGGCGGATTTTGATCTGCGTGAAGGACGGATAGAAGTGTTGGTCGAGCCTTCAACTCTGGAAGCGGAGGTAGTGGCACCAGGGGACTATCATACTGTACTGGCAGATCATATGGCAGTAGCGGAGGCGGGCCATATTGCTGTAGAGGATTGTATTGCTGCGGAATACTCCCACGCCCAGTAATGGACTTTGGCGATTGCTCTTCTGAAGACCGGAGCCACAGTGGCAGAGGGATTTTCGATTCAGTCTTGCTTGCTTCTAAGAACATTTGGAGTCCTGTGACATCCTTCTTGTCGCTTTTTATTGGGTTAGGAAGTCGGTATATCTCTTGGGTAGCTAACTCTTCCAAGTGATCTAACTTCAATATCTTTTGAAGCAAAACAGCGTACTTCTTCAACATAACGTAGTCACTGCCCTCTGGCTTTGATGCTAGTCTATCGTTGATGTAGGTCAATGTCTTGGTGTACAAATCTCGAACAGATAATTTGTAATCTGCTTTGAGAGGTGCTGTCATATCCGGTGAGCTCGTAAGACCCAAAAGACCGAACACTCTGTCTCGGACATCCGTACTTTCAGCATCATAATGGGCCTCTAGAAGCTCATAAAGTTCGAGTTTCTTTCCTGGAGATGGCAATGCTTTCCACAGATTTCTCTGAGATCTCAGCTTCATTGCGTCACTTGCCCGGATGTCCCTTGCCATTGGATGTTGGTGGATTCTCAGCTCGTCAATCTGATCTAATTCAGCTGCAAGAGCCTCGAAGCAACTCCAGTGAAACCACCTGCAGCCACAGAGAACAATTATATCTCGAGCTAGTACTATCTCTTGGATAATCCAGATGCGCCTCCAGTATTTTCTGCTGCACAGGCGGAAGAGTGCTCTGCCTTCATAGTACGACCAGATTGGACGACAAGCTTTCTTTGCACTCTTGCGGCGAGGGAATTTTTGAATCTCATCGATGGCAAGATCGCTTCCTTCTGCAGCAACACCAAGCCAAATGAATACTCGAGAGGCCTAATGTTGTTAGCATCAACAGATCACGATCTACGAAGACGCTGACTTGTAAATATATGTCTCTCATCAATGACACCTGATGATTACGTTCGCTCGTGTTCAACTGATCAATACTAATGGCATCAATCCAAATTAGCCCGAATTCGTCATTTTCGCGTTGTCGCTTTAGAAAGTGCCAAAGGTTCTGGTGAATGTCAAACGAATCGCCATCGATAAGAATAGTATATGTGGGGGATTTAGAGTCACCCCAAGTATAAGATAATGCCGAATATTCGACGTCAGGGCAACCTAAGACGTGGCGATGGAAGGAGCATTGTAGTTGCTCGTCGTCATGACCAGGCAGCAGTTGAACGAGACGAATTTCCTGGCGTTCGGTGTCAATAGGGACGTTGGTATAGATGTCGGAGGTCATGATGAATTAAAGCAAAGATATTCAGACAGTTCGGAGCTCGAAACTGTATCGGACCAATATGGATCACGTCTATTGCCTTTCTTCCATTCAAATCTGACCTAAATGAAGGAAAAGGAGGTACTCTATTAGGAGCCGTGGCTGTGCAATCTCGGCGCCAGTGTCGCAGCCTTCACTCGTTGGCCAACTCTTGCCGCCTTAAACGTTTATAAAACGAGTCGAAGTATAATAGCGTGAGCTCGAATTACTCGTTAGTTTTCTTCTAATATCTACGGTGCTAATGTGGCACCAACTTCTGCCGACAAGGGCTAGGAGTTGATGGTGTAAAGGTAGAGTAACTAGAGAGAGCGAAGCGGCGGTAAAAACCGCCGGATCGGGTGGTCGAAACTTCGACACCCAGCTTTATTGTATAATATAGCATAAAGATGGCATCGAAACGATTTGAAGTCGCCCAAGAGCGATACAATACCTTGTGGCCCAAGTCGATCTACTCCAGCTTCGGCTATTACGTGCATTTGATGCGCTACAGCGAATTGCCGGCAGATGCATTCGTCAGATTCGGCATCAAGAAGCAAAATCGCCTGCCAGACGAGGTGCGATCGTCGATTATAAAGAAAATCGACGACGCTATGATATCAGACCTCGACCACCTCTACAAAAACAAGCATGGCTTATGTACCGCTTGGTCAATACTCATTTCCCACGAGGTAGAAGAGATGGAGCCGGCGATTCGACCATTTCGATTTGGTGACTCAGGAAAACACCGGTTAGCGTTCGAAGACTCCGGTATCCTTATAGATAGCGCGCCGAAGACGGTCGTTCAACTACCAGTCAACGGCGGATCTGTATCATGCGGTGGATTCGAATACACCGTCGGGAACCTGGAGTCAGAGAATCCAGGCTTAAAATACAGAGTAGAATGATGCCGTTTAACATATTAAATCTAATCTAATAACTTTGATAGACCAAAGGCCGATTGTTCTTGACAGAGATGTGCCACGGCGAAGAAGATGCGCTTCGGCGTTGTTTGAAGCAATTCCTCCAGCAGATATCAACGGTAGTTGCGCTTTTCAGAACAACAGAGGATGAAAAGCTGGATTTTAATGGGATGATAAGATGGGAGAAGGGTAGTAACGTTATTACCTGGACCGATCAAGATGATGATGGCACCACGGTCCAGAAAAGTGCCATCTTTGCTCCTGAAGGCTCACCGGAGTCCAGGGCTATTTGCCATAACTTTTTGCAGAAGGGTTGGGTGCAAAGGACACCAAGTCGTGTAGAGCAGTGGGATTTAATCAAAGATGACTTTATGTTGCTATGGAAGGCATTGGAGAAGGCATTTGGCTTGCCAAAAATGGAATGATATTGTATCTACTCTTCACCAGACGAATAATGTATACTATCAAGTACATCTTGAACAAAACTGTCTGAAAAGAGAGTTGGCGTGCGTAGTACTACGCGTAGTATTAGCTTTAGTGACTCGTACTGAGTCCGAATGAACTTAACTTACAATATTCTTGGCCGCTGTCAATGCAGTATTGTTCCCATTCTGCTCTTGACATGTTGCGTATCTCATCCTCTATCTTTTTTTGTAGCTCCTTGCCCGTTCGCTCTATTTCTGCACAGCGAATAGGGTCGTGGAGCTGCATAAGTTCTTCTCGAGACATCTCCGAAATGTTATGAGGAGTGGGTATAGGCGGCGGGATTGTAGGCTTCGAGACTGGAGGCTTCGAGACATGTTCGGCGGCAGCGGAGGCAGATTTGGAGACAGCGGCAGTGGTTGAAGAGTTTGACGGACCCACAAGTGATGAGTCCTCGAAGCCCTTCACACTGTCTAATGGTCTAACGGGCGAGTCAAGCCGGCGAGCTTTTGAAGGCGAAGGTGGTGACGGCGTTTCGCCGTGAGGGGGTTTGTTGGAAGGAGTCTGCTGATCTGCCATTTTTCTTAAAGCAGAGAGTCGAGAAGTTGCAGATGCAGCACCGTTAAGTCGAAGAATGAAACCCCAAAATGGGTTTGTTGCGCCAGCTGAACGTACCTGAGATGCGGTCGAGACTGCCTAAAGCGGCGGCAAAAACCGCCGGATCCGGCGGCCAGGACTGTGACACCCAGCTTTATTGCATAATGATAGCTTACCAAGTCCTGTTCAGCCATAGGACCGGTGGGCCAAAGGGCTCTCTTCCAACTTCTAAAGGGTGTCTACCTCCAATCCAAGACCTTATTGCCGTTGCCCAATATCGTCTTCGAATCCACCGGGAATACTCTGGATCGGTGTCTCATTCTCCTCTTCAATGTTGCAACTTCCTATACAAGCTCTCTAGGACGGCCCGTCATTGCATTCCCCGCTCTGAGCCATGTGAACTGGAGGAATACAACTACAAAAGTTCAACACTACGTATGAATTGTACCTCATTATGTATTTTCTCCCATTCTCCAGGTCCACTGTAAGTCCAGCGCGTTAAGCGGTAATGCTGTAATTTGGAGACAAAGTTTAAAGTAAATCCGTCTATTTCCGAAAATAATTTCCAATGCCACAACCATCTCGTGCCTTCGATTTCAGCGATGAAGTCGCCCTTGTGTCAGGTGCAGGTTCGCGGCTGGATGGAGAAATCGGCAACGGCCGCGCAACATCAATCTTGCTGGCCCGTCAGGGCGCCAAAGTCGCGCTTGTCGACCTCAACAGAGAATGGGCGCTCGAAACCAAGCGCATGATCGACGAAGAAGGCGGAACGTCCTTTGTGATTCAAGCGGACGTCACCAAAGAGGAGGACTCCAAGCGCGCTGTTAGGGAAACGGTGTCGCGATTTGGGAAGCTCTCGATTTTGGTTAACGTCGTGGGGGTGGGTGGAGCAATGGGTGATGCCACCAAGGTCGATTTGTCGGCGTGGGACAGGGACATGCGTATCAACGTCACATCAATGCTGCTGATGTCGCGCCATGCGATTCCTGAAATGCGTAAGGTCGGTCGCGGAGCAATCGTCAACGTATCTTCCGTTTCTGGACTTCTAGGGGGTAATCCCTCGTTGCTTTATCCGACATCGAAGGGTGCCATTATTCAGATGACACGAGCAATGGCGGCACAACACGGTCAAGAGAATATCAGGGTCAACTGCATCTGTCCTGGAATGGTGTATACGCCAATGGTCAGAGGCAGAGGAATGAGCGCCGAGATGAGAAAGGCGAGGATCAATCAGAATTTGATGCGAAAAGAGGGTACAGGCTGGGATGTTGGGTATGCTATTCTGTTCCTCTGCAGTAAGGAGGCTGGATGGATCACCGGGCTGATTATGCCGGTAGATGGAGGCGTGAGTATTCCAATCATTCTGTCGACTGCATGTTGCGAGCATACTGACTGGATAATGCAGACCACAGCAGGGAAGGCTGACAGACCAGCACTCAAGGCAGATGATTTGGCGGAGAAGAATACAGGGATCCCGAACGCGAAATTGTGAAAAACCCGGGCTCTAGAGAGTCGGAGTCAATGATAAAGGCCTGTTTACTCCGTGTGCTCTTTTGTCATACGCAAGGATTAAGAAAATGTTCTCGCTATGCTTCGGCCGTGCCTCGATAATCTCAAGCCTATTCACTTAGTTAGCTAGCAAGCAAGTATCATTGAATTGTGCCAGTTTGTAGATCAACACTACCGAATTGCGCACTGAGAGAAGTTAGTAGGAAAAGCACAAATCAAAAGTTTATTCATGGCTTAACCACTCCATCTGTTGATGGACTATAGCGCGCTAAGAACGGCCTGAACTCCAATGCTTCCCGCATCTTCTCTTCTCTCAACAAACTTCCTCAACTCATTGACTTCTTCCTGACTCCTTGCTCCTCCTTTTAGACGTTCCCGTAGTGCTTCAGGCCCAATAACAAAAAGATTGGCAACTTCCAAGAGAACTTCCATTCCACCGTCTTTCTCAAATGTCGTGTCCTGGAGAGGCCAAGGTCTAACTAACTCAGAATACTTTGTGACATCTTTGCTGACAATCAAACCTCCAGTGAGCGAGACGCTGAATTTACGGAGATGCTCAAGCAAGAGTGAACGCAGGCCACTTGCCAGCTCAGCAAGGAAGTGTGAGAGGTTAGCACCATCAAGGGTCGTTAATGCGAGATTAGCGACCTTGGTGAGGAAGTTATAGATTGACAAGCAAGTGGGCGTTTGAAGAGTATCGATTGCTAACGCAAAGTCCTCGTCTCGTGGGCGAAAATCGGTTTTCTTCTGGCTTTGAAGTAATTTCGAAACCCATGTCATGCTAGCATCAAGCGTCCGGTGAAGAATGTTGCTGATCTTGGTCTCAAGAGCGTTTACCGCTCTGGCCGAAGTTTTGTCCATGTCGCGGCGGATTGTGAGATTAGGGGTGGCGAGTGGTAGAAGAAGTGTTGTTATGGATGTTTGTAGAAGGTGGAGGATCTGGATGGCGGATCGAAGAGAGGGAAGATAACTGAGGTCTGGTTCGGTCTTGGTCGCTTCCTGCGCTTGCGCAAGTTCCAAGGCCGCATCCAGTGCAGTGTCGACGTAGATCTCGCCCATATGCAAGAGTAGCAACGACAGCAGCGCTTGAACGTCTTTTGGTGTTTCGTTCCCACCGTTGAGTTCCAAGCCTCGCCCTACGCTTTCTGCCAACCATTTCAGCATACGCTTGGCGTTGGACAGACTTAGAGCACCGTCTTCCTCGCTGACTTCAATCTCGTTCTTCCCCTTGTCAGCATCTTTTATACCGGCAATTCTTATGAGCATTGCCTTTTGGGATGCTGGAAGTTCAGTGGATTCCAGTCGTTCGATGTAGGCATCTCTCGCGGAATTCATTAGCTCTTTTCCTCGTTGTCCGAGTCTGTCGAGATACGTAGTAGGTGCCTTCTTCCGTCGAGAATGGTAGGTGGTGAATTTGAATTGCAGTGAAGAATACAGCTCTTCCAACCCCTTCTTTTCACGTTCTATGTAGGAGGAACCTGCAAAATATGGAATGAACAATTCGTCGAGCTGGTGATCTAGCGTGGCTGCAATTTGCGATGATGCTGGTTCGGGATGTTCTGTCAGGCCATGTGCTTTTAAATCATCAACGAGACCGCTGATGTAGCTCCTTGATGCCTGCAATGAACGAAGGAAAGCTAATGTCGACACTGATTCGGCTTTTTCCAAGACCATCTCCAGTCGTTGTTGAATGGACTGTTGGAAGACTCTCTGCAGAAACCTGGTGAGAACTTCATCGTGAAAAGGGAATGCCCGCTTAATGATGAAAGATTCCTCTTGCACGACCAACCGAACCTCATCGATGAGCGACTGCAAGCCAGGTTCTACACCAGGGGGTTCTGCATCTGGGTCTGCTATGCGGTCCCAAGTTTCGCTGTCTAGAGCAACCTCTTCTGTCACTAATTGACTGCGGTCAATGAAAAATTGATGTTGATTAACGAAAAGTCCGATAACGCTTGCTCCTTCGTTGAAGTCTCGGAGAGCGACGGCGCATTCTTTCATGCCTTCGAAATTCTGGCGTCGATAGTGTTCATCAAACTGTTTCAAGAGATCTTGCTCAAGGCCTTCCAGGAACTTCTCGATAATCTCTCGTGTTGGATACTTTCCAGAGTGGTTACCATTCTTTCTGTCGAAACCATTCACGCCATTAGGACGGCCATTGATGCCAGAACGTCTCTCAGGATCAAGTCTATTGCTCAGTCTTAGCAATTGTCGCGCGATTGAAGCACATCGAACTTTGCCATCTCCTCCGCCAAGCCTGCGCATATCTTCCAGCGTGGATAAGTTGCCTTTCTCACTGACTTCCAGCCAGCACTGCAGCAAGAACTTTGCATCCTGAGCGCGTTGTCGCTGTTTCTCAAGCTCTTCAAGTCGTTCACCAATCCGTAGGGCCGCAGCACCTCCTGATTCGTCCCCACTTGAGCTTGCTGTGCCATTGAGAGAACTATCCAGTCTATTGAACGACTCAATCGCCTGCTCTAGCTTGGTACCGAAGGATAGTGTATTTTGCTTGTGTTGTACTTCGGCGCGCCGTACCGCTGCCGAGAGTTCATTCTCTTGCGATTGTAGATCCTCAGACAAATTGCCAAGGCGGTTGAGCGCGGCTTCGAAGGCTCGTATCAGAGGCTTTGGGTCAAACGCGGCGGATGAACTGGTTGGTGCTGAGCGCCGACTTGCTGGCGTTGCGCTCTCGGACAATGACTCAACAAAGTCTTTGACGATGAAATCCTTGCTCGCGAAGGTATCGAGTGTGAAGTTGTAACCGCTTCTTGTTCCACCAGGTCGACCGAAGCTGGTTCCTTGGGAGACAATTGACGATGTGTCTCCTGCTACTGCCCGAGCCATAGCCATGATAACCTTGAAGCGTTCATGGAATTACGGATTCCGCCGTCCAGCTCATATATTTGGTCGACCAGCTGCGGATACCAATGGGGCGCAACACGAAACAGTACTCCGTACAGTCGGTGGTTCACAAGTCGCAGCTCAGTTCTGAACGCTACAATAGCGGTGGTGGGAGGTTAGGCAAATCTCCCTACTTAGCGGCAGGTATGTGATGCCACAATCAGGGTTTCGGCAGACCATACAGAATAGAAGATTGACAATAGGGACACACATGCGACGAAACGTGAAGACGATCAGTCCGGCTGTGGCGGCGTCACAAGCTTTCCCTGCTCTGCAGCGACCCCAACGCCTCGACAAGGGTCTTCGGATGCTAGGTCGACAGACTTGAAATTCCAGCATTCTCGTCTCCATGTTTCCAATTTTACATCCACATTGAATGATTGAAGCACTGTGCTCTAAGCTTTTGCCCCTATCGAATGACGAGCCTCTACCTTAAAGTTTGAGTCTGTTCGCCAGTTCAAGAACTATCATCTACGAGTTCCGGCAAGCTGCTACACTCCAACAAAACCATCTCTCAATGTGGACCCTAAGAGAGACTGTGGCCTTCCAGCGAGGTACAACTCTAGATGGAAAACCACTCGGCCCCAAAGAGCGCGAAGCTCTCGCAAGAAAACGAATTCTGCCTCGAGACCCTTCAATAGATTCTTCCGAGAGCCCATCTCAAAATTCACCTCAGAAGCGCAAACGTCCCAGACGGAAACCGATTCGTACCTTTGTCAAGAGTCAAATATACCAAACACTGTATGCCCTCATATTGAGCGTATTTGGGCTTTACGTTCGATTGCGACAGGCCTATCATGCTGTCGTGGACCGCATCTTCGCTGTGCTCTTCTACCATCACCGAACACCTGAGTGGATTCGGAAGGACATACAGAAACTGGGCAAGATGCCACAACACCTCAGCGTAATCTTGTCGATAGGGGACGAAGGATTGGCGCACTCTGGGCTGGATAGTCTCTTGAATGACCTTGGCGACATCGCAGCGTGGTGTGCAAGTGCCGGCATACCAATGTTGAGCGTTTATGAGAGAACAGGCGTGCTCAAACGATGCGTGCCACAAGCGTATCAACGTATACACGCGACTCTCTACAGCTATTTCGGCGACACTCCGTACACGCCGTGTCCTACTATTTCAGTCAGGGCCGCCAATGAGCCCAGCTACTCACCTCCAACGACACCTTCAACGGCCGATGGCGAAGTGGATCCCCGAAGACACCATCTCAACGTTCTTCTACTGTCAGAAGACGATGGGCGTAATAACCTTGTGGATCTCACCAAGACTCTGGCGACAATGGCACAGCAACAGAAACTCTCTCCCGATGATATTACGGCGGATGTTGTTGAGGCAGAAATCAGTGAGAGCGTCATGGGAGAGCCAGAGCTACTAATCCTCTTCGGACCAAGACTGGTTCTTGAGGGATATCCACCGTGGCAGGTCCGGCTGACGGAGATCTTGTGAGTATTAAAGGTATGGTCGGAAGTAAATAGCACGACTGACAAGCATTTCTGCAGCCACGTTCCAGACAATGCGGGAGGTGTCAGCTACCAAGTCTTTTTACGAGCACTACATAGGTTTGCTAAGGCCCAGATGCGGTTTGGTCGCTGATTGCACTCGAGTCTTATGCATCGCGGGTGGATGCTGACCCAGCGTACGAGCCTAGCATAGTTGGAACGCAAATCGGGAGTGCCGATCGGTCCACGGAATAGTAAGTCGATAAGGGAAAAGGAAGCATCTTAATTCTCGGCAATGAGAGTTTTGCAGGACGCGAGCGTCATGCGATCATCTAGCCTTATACACCTCTACGCATACAAGATGCGGTTAGCAGCAGCCTTGTGTAGCCGCAGCTATCAGAATTCATACGGAGCAGACATCAGAATCGCTCCATCTCACGAATGAATAGTTTCAAAATTTGTTCCGGCCTTTCTCCTTAGCAGTCGTTGGACAAATAACGTGCTCAAATTACCAGCGTTGAGATTGTCAGCACTGGCAGAACCCCGTGAGTAGAAAGCTAGATAATCGCACTCACATCCGGCATCCACCTCCGTCATAGACCTAGTGGATGCAGGCCACACTTAAGCCTTGTCCTGTAGAGGCATCCTAAAAGCCACAAGGTCAGATAGGAATTGCGTTTGCTCAGACTTTTGGTTTCTCTCCATGCCCCGGTCTTCCTCTACACGTGCTGTGCCTAAAGAGTACTTATGGACTGACAGTATGGGAGGGAACTCTGCCAGGTACTTTGACCTTCTAACTCATCTATCATCGCGGCATCCTTCTGACTACTGCTCGTTTTGGCTTCAACACTGCTTCACTAACTAGAGCTCCGCAGTAATGACATCCTCGATCTCTCATTGTTGTTCAAGCTCTGCTAAGCTTCCCGACCATCGCAAGATGCTCTTGGCAGTTTCTGCAGCTACCAGAGCTGCCCGCATATCTCGGAGCTTTTACCTGGTAGCTGGAGTTTTGAAAGAGCAGCGCTGAAATTTCTGGTCTGGCATTGGGTGTGATTCCTTCTCTGCCTCCAGTCTTACCGTCAAGATGAAGCTTCAATTCGTTGCTTTGACCGCCTTTGTGGTCGGTGTGAGCGCAAGATGGTCCGCAAACATCAATTATCGAAGCCCTTCTGAACATCACCCATTCATGAGCATTGCCATCCATAAGGTTGTCAAGAGAAGAGATCTCACCAAGAGATTCGATCCTTCGCAGCTTAATTTCACTCATGGTGTAGCATCTGGAGATCCTCATCCTAAGTCTGTTATCCTCTGGACGAGATGCTCTCCCGTCTATGATGATGACAAGAGCAACGTGACCGTGACAGGCACGGCACCGCTCTACAACCATGATACTGAGGAATACGTTGACGTCTCGGTCGTTCCAGTGTGCGTCGACTACAAGGTCGCAAAGGACAGCGCCATGAAGAACATCGTAAGCTCTGGACAAGCCTACACTTCATCGGATATCGATTACGCTGTCAAGGTAGCTACCCTATCCCACGGCTCGTTAGATGTCTTAGCACTCACACAGATCAGGTTGAAGCCACTGGTCTTGCGCCATACACCGAGTATTACTACCAGTTTTCTGTGTGCAACTCGGGCAACACTAGCCCAGTCGGCAGAACTAAGACGACACCAAAGCCAGACGACAAGACAGTAGCGATCTCCCTTGACATTTATTCATGCTCCAACTACAACTTTGGGTTCTTCAATGCCTTTGGAAATCCGGCTCGTAAGAAATCCGTAGATTATGTGCTTCATCTAGGTGATTTCATCTATGAATATGCCGAAGGAGCTTATGGATGGAACATTGGAAGCGGGTGATTTCTTTACTTATGGACTTTCCTTTATGCACCACGCTTACACTACCCTAACCCAGGGATTCCGCAGCCCAATGATGAAACTCGTACACTTTACGACTACCGCAAGCGTCATGCATCATACCGCGCCGATCCCGACACCGTTGCTAGCTTTCAGAACTTCGCATGGATTCCGGTCCGGGATGACCATGAGGTTGGCGATAACACATACCGCGACAGCATGGCTGACCAAAACAACACTGAAGCTAGCTTTGCGCAGTACGATACCGAGTTCGGAGGTGAGTATGTTGCCTTTGAACAGAGAAAGATGAACGCTGTCCAAGCATACTTCGAATGGATGCCCATTCGCCAAGTCGATGTGGATGACAGCTTGAGAATTTGGAGAACTTTTTCAATTGGAACTCTTTTCGATTTGATTATGCTAGATACTAGGCAGTATGAACGAAGCATCACCGACCTGCAAGTGCTAGTTAATGTTGATCTGCAAGGGTTAGGGTTGGAAGGCTAAACATGTCCAGTTACTGGAACACCGACTACGTGCATGCTATTTCCAATGACGCTGGACGCACTATGATGGGTTCGAGACAAGAGCATTGGTTTTACAACCAACTTGGCAAATCTGCGAAGCGTGGTGCTACATGGCGCATCATCGGTAGTCAGACCGTCTTCTCCCGCCAGAATGAATCTATTGTCTACGGCAACGCTAATCCCTTAGATTACAATGCCTGGGACGGCTATTAGGTAATTTCCACATGATGCGTACGATAGATGGTGTTGATAATATAATCTAGGCAAACCGCAATCGCACTTTCCAGTATCCCTATGAAAATAAGATTGGTAACAACATTGTCATCTCGGGCGACTCGCACATGTCCTGGGTTTCGGACTTGATCTGGCTTGACGACAAAACCTACGACCCAACTTCTGGAGCCGGCGCAATCGGAGTTGAGTTTGCGGGTACTGCAGTCTCATCTCCATGTCCGTATGGTCAGAACATCACCATGGTTGCAGCCAACAACTATTCAAATTGGCTCGTGCATGCCAACGAAGAGCTTCAGTGGCAGGACGTCTACTTTCGTGGCTACTATGAGCTGACGATCAGTTACGATGAAGTTAACGCACGATTCTTTGGAATCCCAAGCCTTGTCTAGAGATTACCGCTTGAGATCTCCATTGCTGACTTCACTGTTAAGAATGGTGACAATCATCTTACACGCCCTGTTGGTGGAGGCAAGGTCGAAAGCGATGCGCTAAAGAACGGGCAGACGGTGCAAACTAATCTCACCAACAACACTCTGACGGGTCAATATTAGTAACCAACCTTGAGAGCTTCGGATATGAGCAAGGTCTCACTGGAGGGAAGAAAATATACTAATGTTTTGCTTCCTTGTAATTAGGCGGGAGCCGATTCTTCATGATAGTGATCCAATAACAGAACATTCGTTATGATAATAGATAGACACTCGTGGAAACGCCAATTATAACTTCGCTATAGCCTCTTATCCACTGTTATGTGTTAAAAACAGTAATAGTCTGTTTCGATACTCGCTCAGCCTGGTGATTTTCTCGAATCAATCCTATCCGACAATCTAACCGCCATCACAACGACTATAGAGGCGCCAAACACTTAGATAATCTTCCATTTCGAAGCGCTCAGCTTACTTACGGCAGGCATCTTGCCCACCCAGCCCTCCTGCCCATTCTCAACCTGATCGACGAGCCACCGCGCCAACGCACCTCTCTTCTGCGCCAGCATCCAGCCCTTCCTCCCAACACCCCCAGCATACGCCTCACCATCCTCGCGATCAGCGCGCCAACTCGCCTCGTCCGCGTTGCCGGGAATGCCGCCGATGCGAAAAACCGTCCACTCGAGGCCGGCTGCATGCTCCTCGAACGCGGCCGCGATGGCCGTCACCGCGCGATACGCGCCAGGGATCAGGCGCACCAGCAGCACGAGCAGGAAGCGCACCAGCGACCAGGCGTCGAGGGCATCGACCACGGATACCGTGCTCATGGCGAGGATGCGCGGTGGCGGCGTCTGCGCGCGCATCATGGGGAAGAGGCGCGCGTACGTCGATGCGTAAACCAGCGGGTCGGGCGTGTTGAAGAGCTGCGGGCCTAGCAGCGACACGATCACGTAGCTCTGTGCCACGGCGGCGCGAAGCTTCTCGGTGTCGGTGAGCTCGCCGTGCACGATCTGCAGGGTCAGTGGGGAGTTAAGGGTGCAAAGAGAAGGAGGGTCGGCGCACTTCGAGAAGAGGATTCGAGGAGAGGTCCTCGGGGATTTTGGACGGATTGCGAGCATAGGCTATGGTTGCGTGTTTGCGGAAGAGGAGTTCGCGGAGAAGGCATATTCCTGCTGGTCCTGTGCCGCCTAGGACAAGGACTTTGGTTCCGGCCATGACTTATATGAAAAAGGGAAATGGAATGACAAGAATATGCGATGACTAGGGAGATGAGAAAGCATCAAGAGATTCACTCACTACATATTTAAGCTTCTACATGCCGGTGAAGCTTATACGTTTGTAAGCAAGCATGAAGTGAAATGATCATTTTGCGCCACGACGGTTCCGTTGAATTGACACGGCGAATCATTAGGAGCTGTGCGCTCAAGCAGGCAACTAAAAGTACCGTACGTCGCCATGCCGTTTTGAGAAAAACCCGCGAGCTCGGCGGCGCTCCTTCGCACAACCGCGTTTCCGGGCCGCTATGGCTTGATCGACGATGGACCGGACTTTGTATTTTAAACAGTTGGGCCTTGCTAAAAGGTCCCAGGATTAAGTGTGGACATATACTTCTCCATTGACTAGGCCGCGACGTCTTCTTTGTCAGCGGCAGAATGGAGCTGTGTAGCTCCGATAGCGTTCGCAATCATCTTCAGCTTCTGTTGCAACCATCGTTTCTGAATCTTTGGAACGGCTTGGGTGGTGACAGCCAGCGCCATAGGGCATGCCAGGATGGCTGCCATCTTTGGATCAATCGAATCTTCAAGGCAAACAGTACTTGTGCTCCTGCAGACGATTCCGCTGTAATCAATCATTGACCTGAAGAAGACGGGAACGCTATAGCAGAAATCGGTGGCCAGCGAGCTTATATTGTTCTGGCACATTTCCAATTCTGCATTCAAAGAAGATTCTTGGCCTGAGAATTGTGCCAGGTCAGAAAGTAGCTGTAAGTGTACGCTGTTCAGCATAAGACGAACTGCACGGTAGTGGATCCACATGGCTGCATGACCATGTGACGAGTACCTGTGAATGGAGCGCTGAAATAGGAAGTCGTCGGAAATTGTTGGGTAGGAGTCGTCGGCAAAGGAATGGAATGAGAATTGCCAATCATCCGGAACGCTTTTCGACCAAGCTACAAACGCCCGGTCAAACCGCGCAGCCTCAGCCGTCATGTCCGTTACTTTTTGAAGATGTAACGTTAGGCTAGAGATTTTATCACGGAGAAGCATTGACGATCTTTCCCGAAAGTCGGCGGCCCATATCATCAGTGAATCAAATCCTAACGACGGTCCCTCTTCTCCGTAAAGTGTACCATCTCGAAGCCACTCAGGGACGGCTACGCTTCGGAGAAGGTAGTTTCGTATCTAGAAGGTAATCATTAGAAAGCAATGAAGGAGCATCTGATATTCGACTTACTATCAACCGCCGAATGCCCTTCTCAAGGAGAAGATTCTGTGGGTATCCCTGCTGTCGCCGTACCTGCATGAGACTGGCTGTTGCACTAAAGTGGTAGCCATTCTTCCAAAACTCAGCTCTAATAGCATCCAGCTTGCGGGACCTCTCAGTTTGGATCATGTGCGACTCGGCTCCATACACTAGAATCTGTTCGATGATTAGCACGATATTCCAAGACAGCCGGGAGAAACTGACATCGAAACTTCCTAGCAATGTAGTAGTAACTATGAGTCGATCAACCACCTCACTTGACAGCTGATTGATCTCTTCTTTCATCTTTGCAATGCTCCGAGCATAAAACGTGTCGCCCAATTCGAGAGCCTCATTTAGATGTCTTGCTTGTCCAAAGAGGACGAGCGAAAAAGCGGCTAGAGCTAGTTGTAGACTTGAATCCCGCCGAGCATGATCACTATGCAAAAGAGCGTAGCTGCCGAACTCGTAACCCAGATGTGGATCATTCTGCCAGCCTGTGTAGTTTGAGAGCCAATAATTAAAAGCATGAAGTTCTATGGAAACAGATGGTGCGATTGGAGCAGAAGACGATGATGACGTAGCAATGGTTGACTCTTGAACACCCTTGGTGAGATTCTTTCCAGGGCGTGTCCATGGACGTCTCGGCTGGCCCTGAGCGAAGGCATTCTCGTTCCTGAAGCGCAGCTTGGTCTCGTCAATTGATTCCCAAGCACAAGAACGGCTTACTTTACGACACCGCTCGCAAATAGGCCGGTTGGCATCGCACTGACGCAGTCAGATCTATATCTCGCAACAAGGTTCCATGCCACTGCCGTAGTACTTACTTTGATGCGACGTTTCTTGCAGGTGAGACAGCCAAGGCTTGGGAATACCATGACGACGTCTCTAAGAAGAGTCTCTCTTAACCAGCATTTGATTCCCGAGGCTTCTCGATCCGTGACTTCGAAGGGCGAAGAAGTAGACTATCTATTGGGACAAGTCTACTAGAGGATTTGGAAGGCTATCGTATACAATGAGGAGATCTTCCAACCCAGGCGGAAAAATTCATGTACAGATTGTTGCTTCAACCCCGCCCGAGGATGGAATGTCGTGATAATAGTCATTGGAGAATTGTAAGTGACTTGGAATCCAAGGAGCGAAGTAAGGGAGAAATACGATAGGCATCACATCGCGGTGATGCGGGTAGTGAGTGCAGGTGAGCTCCAAACCTCTCTTCGTCTACTCTATCGATAAAGAGCTTTGGAGACTTTTTTTCCCTCTGCACCTCGAAACAACATCTTGGATTGCAGTGGATGTGGGCAAGTCTGCGGCTTCATTCACTCTACAGTGGATCCAAACCAAACATAGAACATAATATCGTTACCCTCTTCAATATCTCCAACACTATTACTGCACGCCAACTTCGAAATGAACCCGAACTCCTAAGACCTCTTCGCTCACACTCTACTTCAGTGTAAATGGAGCAGCAATGGTCAAGAAAGCAATCGATTCGCGCATCCCTGCGCTCATTCGCAATGGCGCACAAGAGCACAAGCGATCCTTCTTTGTAATTGTCGGTGATCGCCAGAAGGACGTCATCGTAAACCTCTACCACATCCTCTTAAACGTTGATATCAAAGTCAACAAGTCCGTCGTATGGGCCTACAAGAACAAACTCCTCGGCTTCACTTCACATCGTAAGAAGCGTGAGAAGAAGATCAAGAAGGAGATCAAAAGAGGAATCAGAGACATCGATACTGAAGACCCTTTCGAACTCTTCATTTCTACCCAGAACATACGCTATGTCTACTACAAAGAGACAGAGAAAATCCTGGGCAATACGTATGGCATGTGCATCTTGCAGGATTTCGAGGCCATCACGCCAAACCTTTTGGCGAGGACAGTTGAGACCGTAGAAGGAGGAGGCTTAGTGTTGTTGCTACTGAAGGGAATGAAAAGTCTGAAACAGCTTTATACGCTATCCATGGATATCCACTCCAGATATCGGACAGAAGCACACGGCGACGTTGTTGCTCGCTTTAATGAGCGATTCATCTTGTCCTTGGGCAGTTGTGAGTCGTGCCTCGTGGTTGATGATGAGCTGAATGTTCTTCCGATATCTGGTGGAAAGAACGTCCAAGCACTACCACCTCCAGACCCTTCGGCGCCGAAGTCAGATCGGCAACTGGAGTTAGAGAAGATTCAGGACGATCTGGCTGAGACACAACCTGTTGGATCACTCGTCAAACTTGCGAAGACTGTTGATCAAGCCAAAGCACTTCTCACTTTTGTCGACGCAATCGCAGAGAAAACCCTTCAAAGTACCGTCACTCTTACTGCAGCTCGTGGTCGCGGCAAATCCGCTGCTTTGGGTGTAGCAGTCGCTGCAGCGATAGCACACGGCTATAGCAACATCTTCATCACATCTCCGCATCCTGACAATCTCAAGACCCTCTTCGAATTCGTATTCAAGGGCTTTGATGCTCTAAATTACCTTGACCATGTTGACTACTCTATCATTCAGTCGACTAATCCAGACTTCAACAAAGCCATAGTTAGAGTGAACATTCACCGAAGCCATCGTCAAACGATCCAGTACATCCAACCTCAAGACGCACATGTCCTTGGCCAAGCCGAGCTCGTTGTTATCGATGAAGCTGCGGCAATTCCACTACCACTCGTACGGAAACTGATTGGGCCATATCTGGTTTTCATGGCATCAACGATTAACGGCTATGAGGGCACGGGTCGTTCTCTCTCGCTCAAACTAATCCAGCAGTTGCGTGAGCAATCTCACGGCTCCTCGAAATCAGCTCCATCTAACGGCTCAGCTGACGCTGTCGATCGCTCGGGCAAAGCCATCAAAGAAGGCTCGTCACTTGGCCGATCGCTCAGAGAAATCACACTGGCCGAACCAATTCGATACGCGCCCGGCGACGCCGTAGAAAAGTGGCTGAACACCTTACTGTGCCTCGACGCGACGCTGCCACGATCGTCGCGGCTGAAGACGCACGGCTGCCCGCACCCGTCGCAGTGCGAGCTGCTGATGGTGAACCGCGACACGCTGTTCTCGTTCCATGCGGTGTCGGAGCGCTTCCTGCAGAGCATGATGGCGCTGTACGTCGCGAGCCACTACAAGAACTCGCCCAACGACCTGCAGCTGATGAGCGACGCGCCGGCCCACCAGCTGTACGTGCTGGTGCCGCCGGTCGACGACAATGCAGACCGCCTGCCGGAGCCTCTGTGCGTGATCCAGGTGGCGCTTGAGGGCCGCATCAGCCGTGAGAGTGTCATTCAGAGTCTGAACCGTGGCGAACGCGCTGCTGGCGACCTCATCCCGTGGTTGGTGAGCCAGCAATTCCAGGACGAGGAGTTTGCAAGCTTGAGTGGCGCACGTGTCGTTCGCATCGCGACCAACCCGGAGTACATCGGCATGGGCTACGGCTCACGTGCACTGCAGCTGCTGGTCGACTTCTACGAAGGCAAGTTCGCGGATCTGTCAGAGGGCGCAGCATCAAATGAGCCAGAGGAGATGGTGCGGGTGACAGACGCGGAGCTGGAGCGCGCGTCACTTCTGCAGGACAACGTGCAAGTGCGGGACATCCGCTCTATGCCACCGCTCTTTACGCGGCTGAGCGAGCGGCGGCCGCCGGGCCTCGACTACGTCGGCGTGTCGTACGGGCTGACGCTGCCGCTGTTCAAGTTCTGGGCGCGGGCGGCCTTCGCGCCCGTGTACGTGCGCCAGACGCCCAACGACCTGACGGGTGAGCACTCGTGCGTGATGGTGCGCGCGCTGGCGGCGGCCGGCGCCGCCGACGCCGCCTGGCTGCCCGCCTTCGCCGCCGACTTCCACCGCCGCTTCCTGAGCCTGCTGTCGTACCGGTTCCGCGCGTTCGCCGCCGCGACCGCGCTCACCATCGAGGCGGCGGCGGCGGTGGACGCGTCATGCGCGCCGCTGACGAAGGCCGAGCTGGACGCGCGCTTCGGGCCCTTCGACCTCAAGCGGCTGGAGCGGTACGCGGCGCAGATGGTCGACCACCACCTGATCGTGGACCTGGTGCCGGGGGTCGCGGCGCTGTACTTCTCGGGGCGGCTGCGCGCCGCCGTGCGCCTGAGCCGCGTCCAGCAGGCCATCTTGCTCGCTGTCGGCTTGCAGCGCCGCGACGTCGACGACGTGGCGGCGGAGCTGGGCCTCGCGGCCGCGCAGGTGCTCGGCCTCTTCGTCAAGGTCGTGCGCAAGTTTGCGGCGCACTTCAGGGCCCTTGTTGAGGGCGCGGTCGCAGAGACTATGCCCGATGCGCCGGAGCCGGAGGATGCGAACGGTGCGCATGATGATGATGAAGTAGTGCCGAGAGTCAAGGTCGTGCAGCAGAGTTTGGGCCAGGAGCTTGAGGAGGCTGGAGCTGAGATTGATGCGGAGGAGAAGGAGCGGATGAGAGCAATGATTGACGCGCTGCCGCTGAGTAGGTATGAGATTGCCGACGGAGGAAAGGCGGATTGGGAGGGTGCAGAGGCCCAGGTGAGGGCTGGCAAAGGGAGTACAGTTTCCGTGAAGAAGAAATGGAAGGATGAGGATGGGGAGGGCAAGCGGAAGGCATCTGGAGCCTTCACGGAGGCCGTCAAAGAGGCAGATGCTGTAAGAGACGGCAGTGGGAAGAAACATAAGAAGACCAAGAGATAGCCCGCCAGTCGATGGTGGTAATCGAATTCAAGAGTAGTCATTCAGCAAGCATGTATCCGAAAATCTTCAATAAGAAGCTAATTTCAAAACTCTGGCAGTTTTATTCAGCTATGCAGTTTTGCTGTCTTCGTAGCTATGAACATGTAGAAAGCAAAAGCTATCGTAAAATGGCGACAGCATTTAGTAGTGCAAATGCAATACAACTAGTTCCTTTCAACCTTGATCCTTTTCTCGCAATGCAATCTGTAATTGCGCCATCTTGTCTTGAACCGAAATGAAATTTTGAAAGCAGATATCCGCCCATGACGCCAATCTAGCAGAAAGTGCAGGATAACTTTGAGGCCCATATCTGCTGTTTGATTTTGCCGAGATCCAAAACTATTGTGCCTCAGCACTGAAATCCCGCACCATCTCGCCTACAAGCAACGCGCCCATCCTCAGCGCAGCCCACACCCGTTCGCTATCGCCCGCACCCGCAACCGCTCAGTAATCCAGCTCCTCGGTGCCGCCCGCACCCGCCGCATCCAAATCCTCATAGCTCTTGAGGCTGCGGCCTTGGACAGCCTCACGGGGTCCCATAGCCGCAGCACCGCCCTCACCGAAGCGCGGCGGGCCGCGCGGCAGGCCGCTGGGGGCGCCGGAGCCGGGCCCGCGCGCGGGCGGACTGAGACGGCCGCTCTGGGACCAGCGGGCGTTGCGCGCGTCCTTGGAGGGGCGGTCGTAGGGGCCCGGCGCGCGGTTGGGCGGTCCGCGCGTGCGCCGCGCGCCGGGACCTCCGCTGCTGTCGTCGCCGCTGCTGCCCCAGGTCGGTGCCAGCCCGTTCTGCGCCATGAACGCGGCGATTTGCGCCATGTTCGGCGCCATACCGTTGTTCGTGATCATGTTGGACAGGCCTGGTGGGACGGTCATGTTAGCGAGGTTGAAGCCACGTGGAGTTCCAGCTGGGATATGATCTTTGAGCGGGAAGTGGCCGTTGCTGTTGGCGTCGCTACGGGATGGCGCAATGTGAGCTGGATCAAGGACGTATGCGTTCACGAGTTCAGTCTGTTTACTTGTTAGTACTAAATCATCACCTGACTTGTAAGAAAAAGCTTACCTCGCTCTTGACCTTGCTAAAGAAGTCATCATGACGCTTTTCAATATGCTTGCGCCAGAATTGGTAGCCTTTGAAGAGCTTTGGGCAATCCGGCACTTTGCAGCGAAACTTGGATTCATCTTCTTGTTTCACGTACTTGCCCAATTCCACTTCAAGAGCCTCGTCGGCAGGATTGCCACCGATCTTCCGAATATCTACGCTCTCGGGATCAAGGATTTGTTGAAGCTTGTCTTCGTAGGTCTTGACCCAATTAAAGGCGCGCTGCAATTGCTGTTGAGACTTTGAGGTACCTTTGAATGGCCTCTTCTCTTGAGTTGGAGATCCAAGGACGTCCTCTTCGTCTTTCTTCTCGCCATCCTCCTTCTTTTCTTCTTTCTTGAAGGGAAATGGTTCACCGTTTGCGCTAGCCTTAGCGGCTGTCTTCGCAGCGGTAGTAAGGCTAGCACGTGGACGTCGAAGGTGACCACCAGGACATTTACGAGCAAGTTCGTGTACTGAATCGCTCTCGAAGACGCAAAACATGCAGAAATTGTAGACGCGGCGCAAATATTCTACGAGCAAGTCGAGTCGCTTCTTCATGAAGAGCAACTGTTCGTCGTCGACTTCGTCCTCGTCTTCCATTTCCTCATCTTCATTGATGGCACCTTCGTCCTCGTCATCATCCATTTCTTCCTCTTCCTTTACTTTCTTTGCAGAGTTAGAAGGAGCCGGAGCCTGCAGTAAGCCTTTGTTGCGGATTTCCTCAACACGTTCGTCGATCCTAGCGACGCCATCGTACTCACCACCGAGTTCGGCATCCAGTCTGTTGACAAGACGAATTGCAAGTTGCAAATCGCGCTCGACTCTTTCGGCTGCTGAGAAGAGATCCCAAAGAGCTTTCTTGCGCGGAGCAGCGGGAGGCTCGTGGATGCCAAAATGACATGTGAAGTCGCCGCGTTCCCCATCGTAGATGGTCTTGCCATCGATCAACTCTAGCGCCTTTGTGGCGAGCGAGGTTGTAACTGCGGGGCCATTGGTATTGATGCCTGCGTCTTCTTTTTCCTCGCCTTCCTCGCCTTCTTCTTTTACTTCAGGTTGATCGTCAGCTTGCAGAGTTTCTTCAGGGATAGGATTAAGCATAATCCAGCCAATGCGGTGGTACTTTTTGGTAGGATTTGGATCGCTCAAACTTAGCCATCGGAAGCCTCCTTCCCCTTCGCCAAGATGCTCCTTACAGAAAGCCTCCATCTTCTCACGGCTGACGGTAGGTGCGATGGTCTTGATGAGAAGAGTTGGTTGCAATGCTGCTGGGTCACGAAGGTCACCGCCTTTGACTGGAAGCAAGTCGCCGACTCCAAGAACTTCGTTAGCAGCAACAGCCTCACCCTCTTCCTTTTCAACGACACCACCAGCACCATTACTTTCGCTCTTGTAAATACCTTCGAGGGTGAACTCGTCGAAGATACCGCTATTTAGATCTTGTTCCCATCTTTCGTATGCACCACGCCTGATCTCGCTTAGCTGAGTTCGCAAGGTAGCCTTGATCTCTGGATCATATCGTTCCTTGAACCACTCTTCGCCTTTGTGCTGCTGTACAAATGTGCGAGCCATTTGAGCCTGCAGCTTTTCTTTGTACTCATCGTAAGCGGTCTGAATTTGGTCTCGTTGCTGTGCACGCTCTTCGCGCATCTCTTTTTCGCCTTTGATCGGAGGCCGACGAGCGCCAGTTCGCTGACGTTCTTTCTCTTCCTTGATATACTGCTCCATTCTCCACCACTCTGCGAACCAGGTGAAGCCGACTTGATAGTCAAGGCTCATGGGATTAGGAAGGGGATTGGTAGGAATGGGAGCGGGAGCATCATGACCCGGAACGTAGCGGTCGATTCCAGCTTGAACCGGAGGAGGAGTGCGACGTCGGTGACCTTCGTCACGTTGGCGGTAATCGTCTCGATACGGGCGACCAGGCTGGTAGCGATCAATTTCGACAGGTGATCTGGAACGTGTTCGTCCACCACCGCGTGAACGGCGGGCATACGCATCTACACAGTGACGTTAGTAAACCGTAATTGATACCAAATGAGAAGTATTGTGTGTTCAGAAGTAAGAAAGGCGCATACGAACCTGGTGAACGACGGCGATGGCCTTCAGTAGGGCTTCGGGCATTCCCGTCGTAACTGCTGCTTTCGTCAGATGTGCTACGTCCTCTGCTAGGAGAGCGCCGTCTATACCTGTGCTCCATTCTGTTGACCTTCACCTGCTCTTACGTCCAGTGTCCTGTCAGCAGGCGAAGCCTAGAGTGGTTATGGAGTGAGAGGTACGAAGCCGGCGCGCATGGGTCGAATTGAGGGTGCAAAGAGGCGGAAAAGGTCGGAAGTTGAGGTCAAAGACGAAGTACTAGATGAAGCTGTGCGGCAGCCAGGCTTGATTGATTGTCAGATACAAGATTCCATGGTTTGAGTATCCAAAAATGAGGAGGTAAGCAACGAGCAAAGAAAGTTCAAGTAGGAAGGGCAAGGTAGGAGAGAAGAATGAGGTATCGGTCATATGAGCGACGCGCGAAGCTCATCGTCAATAGACCCCATGGAGATGAAGGAAGAAGCTGCGACGCGGAGCCGCAGTCAAAGCTAGCCACCATTGCGAGAAACAAGATCGTGGGCAGCGCAGAAACAAGAGAAGCCAGCAACAACTATATGAAAGAGGGAGCACTTACGAAGAGTGCCTTAAAGATGCATGTGTGGCATTCGAATGCCGAGTGGAAGATGAATCGAATGAGGACGAGGTGGTGAGAAGAGGGAGGTACGGAGTACGGAGTGCCGGTAGGGAGGTTGGACGGTTGAGTCAGCTTCGATCACCGCGATCCGGGATCTCCACATCACGCTACGCCTGTCACGTGACCACAGGGGTGTCTGTATTTTTGAGAGTTCGATGGCGTGAGACTGGACTGGTAGTATATAAACCCCTGCTGTACAAAGGGTTTTTTTGTTTTTAGTTTTATTTAAATTGCTAATTGTTTTGGGCAACTACTTAAGTGATCCCTATTCACTCAATTCCGATTTCAACACCATCACCATCCACTTCCACACACCACGCCAACATGACTTCTCATATTCCTTCTTTGACTCTACCGGCATTCTGCTTCGAGCACCCGGCTGTATCCATTCTTCTTCCTGTGATCGCAGGAGGCGCAGTGGGATATTCGACACAGCGTACGTAGCCTTAATTCCTGCTCTGGTCGAGAGAATGAACGAACGTCGGACAAGGTTAGCCGGTACCAGAAACTGATGACTTTACAGCCCAGCGTGTGTTCAAGACATACGATACGGCCATCAAACAACCACCGTATGCTCCACCGCCTTATGTCTTCGGTCCAGCGTGGTCGATTTTGTACGTCATCATGGGCTACGCCGCCCATAGAGCATGGTCGAAAGCAGGTGCATCCTTTGATGTAAACCAAGCCGCTCTTGCAAAGGTAACAAAATACCTTTCCACTGGGAGTCCTTGTTCTAAACACGAGTATAGCATGGTGCTACGTTGTACACAATTCAACTCGGCCTTAATCTAGTCTGGATGCCGCTATTCTTCGTGGCCAAAAGACCAATTGAGGCGACGTTCGACATTGCCGCACTAACCGGTACCGTTGGTTACTTAGCTTATATCTGGCACCAGATAGATCCAGTATGCGGGTGGCTTCTGACTCCGTACATCGGGTGGTTAACCTATGCTACGTACCTATGCGTGAGTATTTCTATATTAGTTGTGACTTGTCGATGAAAGTATTGACTTGTTGAACAGGCTGGGATTGGATATCTGAATGGATGGGATCTGGTAAAAGCTTCAGAGACGAAGGAGAAAAAGTAAGGCGTAGTAGGCATGCAACTGATATTGACTGGCCGGTAGTCGCTATGGCTGTTAGTGCAATCCTGAGAAGGATAATGAAATCCCCTATTCCCTTCGTGTTCACCGTCTTCCGCTTTTTCGCGCCTTCTTTTCCTTATTATACTCGTTTGCTTCTCTACCTTCCTCTGCCTGCACACTAGCCACCAACTTCCTATACTTCTCTTCGTATGCTTGGTCGCGCTGTTTCTTCTCCTTGAGTTGCTCTCTCGCCAAGAAATTTGCATCTTTGCGCAGCTCTCTCATAGCTCCCTTACGCTCTTTCTTGTACTCCTTCCTCAGTCTCATGGATTCACTTCGTTCGGCGTCAGGATCATAGAATCGCCCTGGGTTGAAACCTTCTTCGAACTTGGGAATGGCGCTTTTGATCGGCAACGGTCTGTGGTGGTGAAGTTCAAGCGGACGACGACGCAATCGTGCTTGTGAAATAAGAACGGCGATGTGGTGAAGTTCTTTGATGTATCCAAGGCGATTGAGCTCTTCGACTGCGGTGGGTGTAAAGATCTCGATAAACGCTGATTTATCGTGCCACAGATCAGCCATTGCGCGAAGGTTGGCGACGTGGGATTTGATAACATTTGCGGAGGAGCCGTTGCGTAGGGCGAGAAGCGTGAATCGCATCGCTTCGGGAACGTATCGCTTTGAAAGAGCTTGGTACTTGAGCACCAAGGCTACGAGGTATGCTCCCATGTGAAAATCCTGAGCTGTTTTGGGAGTTGTCATTTCTAGCCATCGAGCTATTACCGTGATAGCCGGAGTGACAACTTGATGAAAGTGATCAGACGTAGGATAGATAGTCCCAATAGCTGTAAGAAGAGTGAGGTCACCAGCATCCGCTATTCCGTGCTTATGCATCCGATCCAATTGATCTCGAAATGTTTCGGCGATTTCAGTGGCGAAAGTGCGTGACATTGAATGGATGTGTCTGATAACTTGTTCAGTTACCGCAAGAGGAGCTGGAGGACTGTCTTGGGAGAGAATGCGAAGATATGCAACCAAAGCCTGTGCAAAATTCGCCAGCATTGGTTTATTTGCGGCAGACAGAGATGGATCATATTGAGCACGTATCCTTCGAATAATCTCCGGTACCTGATTCACAGGTTTGTTCTCCATAAGGACTTGGATTCCACTCGCGGAGAGAGGAATTTGATATGTCACTTTTGACTCCAAAGGGGCAGGGCGGAGATCTTCGTCGTCTCCTTCATCTTCCTCTACTTCTTCATCGTCATGGTCGGATAACTCTTCTTGGTGTCCATTCGCAAGAGCTAAGATCTCCGCAGGAATTTCGACGTCGCCATCAACTTCACCTAAGTCTTCTCCGTCTGAATCGCTGGCGATTAAGTCATCATCGATAACGAATTCGTCTTCATCGTCCTCAAATCCTGGTGGACGTTCTAGAACTTGACGAGGTTTGAGTCCAAATTCGGCTGCATCATCCTCAATAGGTTGGTGAAAAGGGTCTGGAACCACAGCGTCCTCGTCTGCTTTCTCATTCTCCGATATATCTTCATCCTCTTCACCTCTCATGCGTTTTAGTCGTTCATCCTCCAGTTGCTTTTGACGTTCGGTTTCTTCCCTATTCCGTTCTTCCTCTGTCTTCGTACGCTCAGAAGGCTGTGATCTCCGTTCCAGTGCTAGCTCGCGGACTTTGCGCTCGTAGTCTGCATCCTGTTTTGCGTCTGCCGTTCCATCAAGCAAAGCAGCACGATCCGGATTCATGTAAATCTCTTTCTTGTCGGAGCTCTCTTCAGTAGTCGTCTGAGTCGGCTTAAAAGCAAGCAGAGAAGCTTTCAAATCGCCCAAGCCTTTGTCCAACTCTTCCCGCAGAACGTCGTCATTCTCTCTTGCTTGCTGCCTCTCAAATTTATGCAGTTTTGACTTTGCAATAACCTCTTGCATAATTTCCTTCTTCGATTTCTTCCTCACGGGCTCTTCCGCATCCTCCACATCGTCGTCTCCTTCTTCTCTAGCCCTCTTACCCAGCCTCACCACCTCATCCTCGTCCGCCTCCAACCCCTCCCCATCAAAGTCATCCCTCTCCTCGCTGTCACCGCCAACCCGCCGCCCAAGATGCGTCAGCACACCCTCGGCCTCAAGATCGAACGCGCTCCTCCGCGCGGCAGCCCTCCCACTCCTTACACTCTCTTCCCAACCCTCACCCTCACCCCTCCGATCCACCACACCACCAACCTTCAACCTTCTCTCTACCTCGCCACGCAGCGTCCGCCGGCGCGCCTCCTCGCCGGCGCTCCTGGCCACAGCCGGCCGGCCCAGCACCGCCGCAGCAGCCCGCGCGCTGGTGACGTCGCGCTTGGCGGCGCGGGCGGGCCGGCGCTCCTCGAAGGGGTTCAGGGAGGCGCGGAGGGTGCGCAGCGCGGCGGCGCGGGCGGCCCGCTGCTCGGTGTCGCGGCCAGGGTTGCGCTTTTTGGATTTGGAGGACTGCTGTTGTGCGGACGCGGTGAGGCCGTTGGCGTGCAGCGACGCTTTGAGCCGCTTGAGTTGCGAGGGCGGCATGGCCTTGGGTTCTGCGTCTTGGGAGCGTTGCAGGGTGTGGGATTGCGGAGGCGTGGAGGGAGAGGTGTTGTGTTGTGTGGTAATTTTCGGTGCTGGGTTTGAGAGGAAGAATTTGGGAATCAGAAAATTTGGCGGGGTTGACTCCGGCTTGTGCACGGTTGCCATTGGCTTCAGTGCTTCGAACCTTCTCTTGAGCTTTTCAAAAGTACAGCAACCTTATCACTCCAGCCTCAATTGCCGCCAAAGCTCTACCGTACTGCATCAATTCGCAGGGTCCCTCATCCGACCGCAATCCTCCGCGCCGTAGCAACCACCAACGTACGCCCAGCGATCCCACTCGCACACCACAGCACTAACCCTCTCCCAGCCCAAACCCCCTCCACAATGATAACGAGCTTCATCGCGTCAGCAACCGCGCAATTCAACCCATTCGCCACGTCCGCCAAAGCAGCACGGATCTTCCTCGCGCAGCTGCCATCGGACGCGCGGCGGGCAATGGCGATCAAGACGACGCTGCTACCGCGGCGCAGCACGAACCCACCGCACCTGCACATCGCCTTCAAGGACGGCGTCACTATGAGCTTCGATCTGGAGACGCAGCGCTTCGCTGAGATCCAGGAGCTTGTCGACCGCCATAGCAGGGCGCTCGTGCGGAAGGAGGCGCTCGGCGGCGCGTGATGGGCAGGAGTGGGCTTGTGGAAGACGGTTGCGACATTACGGTGGTAGATTCACTGCATGGCATAGCGCGGGCATGAGGAATTGGTATGTGGGACTTGCATTTCAGGGGTTTAATGCTGCTTAAGGAGGAGTAGGAGCTTTTGTCTATACCGCGTAGCGGGATTGCTAAAATGTGTGCATATATGGAACGAAGATGATTGGGATATCCACCGTCTTCCAGACGCCCCATCCAAGCGTGCTAGTGCAGACCGGTCAGACAGGAGCCGTGCAAGTGAAAGTCGTACGTGCCAGTCGGCAGTGCCGCTGTGGTGAACGGCATGTCCTCGACTGAAATGTCGCGTGCTCTACTGCGGAGCGCCCGAAATGAAGAACCACTTGTCGATGGACGGGTCGATGGGTGCCGGAGCGTGATTCTCGCCCTTTGGAATGTTGAGTAAGTTGGAATCGACTCGGTCTGGCGAGTGAGGCACAGAGACGTTGGTCAGAGAGATACCGCCCTTGTCGGCCTTGCCAGTGATGAGGCGCTCCCAAGCTTCGGCACACTCGCGCACAATGTCCATGGCGTATTTCTTGTTCTTGCACTCGCCAGAGAATGCGAACTGGTTCTCAGGCTTGCCATCGGGAATCTTGTATATACGGAACCACTCGTTAGTGGCGCGCAGCAGACCAGGCAGATGACGCTCGACATCCTCGATATCGTTGAGCTTGGGCGCCAGAGGGTCCTTGACATCAATGACGATGATCTTCCAATCCGTCTCTTCTTCGTCAAGCAGCGCCATCACGCCGAGAACCTTGACTTGCTTGACTTCACCAGGTTTTCCGACCAATTCACCAATCTCGCACACGTCCAACGGATCATTGTCGCCCTTGGCCTTGGTCTCGGGATGAACAACGTTGGGATCTTCCCAAGTCTAGTGTCAAAGTGTAAATAGGCTGAGGTTCAACGATGGACGAGTGCATACCTGAGGGAAAGCTCCATAGTTCCACAGATAGCCCTTGTGCGGGAAGCAGTTACGAACGTAGCGGAGCTTGCCTTTCTTGATGTCTTGCTTGATGGGATTGAGCGTCTCCTCCTTGGAGATCTGTGTCCATGTTAGACGCAAACTTCGGTGATGGTGTTGAGTGGCGAAGATCATTGATGATATCAACGCACCTCCATTTTCGCATTGGTCCAGCGAGGTACTTCGACAACCATGTTCAGGATGGTTTGGCTCTCGTTGGCATAGAGCGGGATATCGTGGAATGGCGAGACAGGCTTGCCATCCTTCTCGGTGAAGATGCGGTACTCAAGAGTATTGGCAGAGCCGATCCTACGAGCGGTGTATGCGTTTGCGGCGTTGGAGTGGTAGCCCTTCTCGGAGATGGGAAGAGAAGCCATTGCGGTTGACGACGAAGATGATGGAGATGGAGGAAAGTGAGCTGCAATGTTGGCCGCCCGCGAGGAGATTTTATTTTGTCTGGCGGTGGGAGCGGTATTGGTGGGGCGAATGAGCGAGGCCAGCTTGGATGAAGACCTTGACGTGAACGGAAACGTCAGAGCTTTTGGCGAAGGTGTCGAGCCGATGGCGGTAAGGGCAAACAGGCGTCGTGGGCCAGCAATTGCAGTGGACGAGGCGATCAATGGTGGCATGCGGAGTCCAGGAAGCTTCTATTGTATTTGACCACCGATATTAGGTACAAACCTTGCGACCTCGGACGAAGGGACGGCTTTCTTTTGGTCTGATGCAGGGCTGATCATGGCTGATGGCTGGAAGGCGAAGAAAATCCCATCCGTCAATCCTCAAGCCCACACACGGGCTAAAACGGACATCTTCGCCGCCCATCGAAAGACAAATTCAATCAATATCAAACCCAGGCCACTAGAATGCTACTCTACGCGAACATCTAGACACGCAAATATAGCAATTGGCCTTTAAACCGGTCTCAGTTCACTCAGAAAGACTACGCAAGTTGCAAATTTTCTTCCGTTAAAATATCGACACCGCCACTTTGGACGTGATAGCTATCGAAGCTTTGCATCCAGCTAATCCTCAATAGAGCTTGTTGGGTCGCCAGAAACCTGCAGGTACATCTTCATACCAATCATCGAGCCCTTGCCTACCCCGTGCCGAATGCACTGAAACGAGCAAGTCATCCGCATTCTGAACCCTTCTGGCATCCTGAACCGGGTTGACTATCGGGTTACCAACATGCGCAGCCTCATCTTGGGAGCCAAAGCTAGACTGATTCGTTGCAACACCCGCATGATCCATTCCAAAATCACTCCCCAGTCCCCATAAGGCTGCATCAATTCCAACTAATACATCACTTTGCGGCTCTGGAACTGCTTGGCCTTGTGAAAGTTCATCGGCTCTGTGTAGCGGACCTGTCAAATCCGGAAGGCCATCACTACCACTAAGAATGGAAGTTCGACCGGTTTGACAGTGAGCATATTCTACTTCGTCGTCAAATCGCTGGGATGCGACATGCCCCTCAAAGCTAACTCGATGTGGTTCAAAACTTGGCTTATGAGCATAAGGAGTGACATGAGGCTCTCGAACTTTGATAACTGAATGCTTGCATAGCTGCAGCAGTTCTCTCAGTTCCGACGACTCGCTACGAGCTTCGTCTCCTTGCTGTTCAGCATTTGAAATTTGGGAAGCAGGAAGTTGATTAGCGGAGTCTTCTCCAACTACAGTGCCATCACCAAGTGGAGCGCCATTTCGTTGATGTTTTGAGGTTCTCTTAACGCCGGAAGTTGCAGGATTCCGTTCCGCTAAGAGACTGGGATCTGGAATGTCATTTGAAGATTGTTGTTGATCCTCTTGAACAGGAAGTGAGTTCAGATCGTTCATCTCTCGTCGACCTATATCTCTGTGCACGACAACATCGTCATGATCTCTTGCCAGAGGCCTCTTATCTTCCGCTCGTTTCTGAGGTGTCGCCAATTCAACAGCAGGCGCACCACCATTCGCTACGACAGGTGGTCTTGGGTTTCTTACCTCTGAAGTCTGCAGACTAAGAGGAATCTTGAGCTCTCCGACTCCAATTGTATCGCATTTGTGGCGATGGTGACCATGGACACTGGGATTTACAATCGAATCTGACCAACTGAAGTGTGTGCTGGAGCGAGAACGGAAATGAGGTGGGACATGATCGCCGCTATTACCGATTGCCAACGAGGTCTTCTTTAGAGCCTCACCTGCGAGTATATTCTGGGCTTTAACCATCGACCGAACTTTGTCTGTGCGATCTCCATGTCCATCATTCGGCGATTTACTGTGAGAAGGGGCTTTGGAGGCGATATTAGGGTCTCGTTCCGTCAGTGGAAGCTTCTTAGGCACAAAATATGTCGACACTTCTTCTTCAGCGGCCCGCATCCTATCTCGCTTCCTATTCGCAGAATCAATTTTCTTCGGCTGCTCTTCCTCTATTGTGTCTCTGTGTTTCTGCAAGAATTTCATTTCGGAGAATGTCAAGTCTGGGACTATGCAGTATCAGATCATCAGATCCAGTTAGGTGGGGACAGCTCGTGCAACTCACCTCCTCGAGCCTTAAACGGCGAAGATGCACGACCTTTCCTAAATATGCCGACGTTCGATTTGGACGGAATCTAAAAGTGTCAGCCGATGGTATGTATTGACGTGGCTGCAGTCCAGACCGTAAGGCGATTTGTTGACACATTTTTTGCTTTGTAGTCCCTTACCACAGCATCTTGTGCTGCACCTTTCACCTTTCTTCTTGTCCGTGCCCGTTCTTTCGACTTTTGGTTATTTTTACGTTTGGATCGAACATGTCTGGGGGAAGTGGATGGCTTCTCTTCGTACCGATCAGGACGCGTTTTCCGTCTCTTTCGTCTCTGATATGGGTTATCTTCACTCTGAGACGTTTGTTCTTCTGGTGACTGAATAGATGGGGAGAAGGATCCGCCACGGCTAGCATGTTGAAATTCTGTGGCAATTGGAAGATGTTCATCGTGCTTGCTGTGAGATGGGATTTGCTGAGGCTCGATGATCGAACTGTCAGTCCACCTGTCTTGTTTCATCTTACGTTGCTTTCCGTGTTGTACAGCATTAGTTTGCGTCGAAGCCGGCAATGCATCTCGCTCGAGCCGTAGACTTAGCTCACCCGCATTGGCGGTATCTTGCAACCACTTCTCAACGTCCATTACGGAGAGGATCGTCAGATTCGGTGGTGGCTCCGGCCACGGCAAGTGGATTCGCGCTCACCGATAGTTCTAGTCGAGAATTAAGGCTTTAATGTTGCACAAGAAACTGATGGCGTTATTCTAGACTTCGCCAGACGCCTTCAAGGTTTGAGGAATGAAAATTTGCATTGACGAGGTGAGGCAGTACTGCAATCTCAGCTGATAAACGCACAGCAAGTGTGAGGCATTACACATCATGCCGAGAGTTTTTCTGTACAATCAAATTTGATCGATTGGCAAAGCACGACATAAGTTGAAACCATGTGGTTGAGAAAAACAAAAGAGAATGGACGCCGGCGCTGGTGGTTATGCGTGCAGGTGAAAACCATGGAGGGAAAGAGCAGTGGAGGTTTATGAGAAGCCGAACCGATTGCAGTGGACGCAATGTATCAAACAGGGACAGATTCTACGTTTAACTTGTGTCAAGCCGTTTAGATGAAGAAGTCACAGAGCTTTAAAGTCCAAGATCGAATGCCACTACTGCCGCCATCAAGCTTGTGGCGTGTTCACAAGCGATGAGTGGCCCATATCTTCACCATCCAACCTCCAATGGCGCTTCTTTCCCGTTTCGGACTGGAGGAGTAGATGGAACTCGGCAATCGATGATGTCTCCGGTAATCCAAGCTTAGCGCAACGGATTGCGCGGCCGTGACAGGCCCCGACGAACATTGATGTCTTCGTTCTCAGTCAGGTTTTGCTTATTCATGGTCGAGCAGGCTCATTCCGGCATCGATGACCGGACTTTTGGGTACTTTAGACTGGTCGAAGGTCTTTGGTTGAACGTTTCGTGTCAAAGCGGCCTTGGGAAGGGTTGCAGAAGGTGTGCTACCGACACAGGGCTTGAGAGGAGTGGTTTGGCGATAGGCGCAAGTCCAGAGCGCAGTCTACTCACCTCACCTCACCCTTTCGCATCTGCACTTGCATGGCAGATGGTTAAGGCAGCCCAATGGATACGGTACTCTAATACAGGATACGGTACGAGTACGGCTAATCCGACTGGCCCGTGTGCATTTTTCGACAACGTCCTTCCTCCGGTCGAGCGAAGACATGACGCGGGTTGGTGGCGTTTGTCGGACGCGCACCGTGAAATGCGCAACGAGAAAATTGCGAGCCCATTCAGCCGTCACGCAAGTCAAAAGCAGGTGGCGCAATGGTTTGTGGTGTCGAAAATGCGCTATCCGTTCCGCTCGCACCTCTCACTACGATACAGGGCCACACAGCCGGGACACACTAGCCTGGCTACCACCACCACCCTATCGTATGCCCTGGGAGCGCTGGAATAGCATCCCTGCCCCGAACAAAGTAATGTCTCTGCATGGCATTGGATCCGGCATGGGCAGAACAGCTAGCCAGCCAGTAGAGCGGTCGCAAGTGCCGCATTGCATACCGCGTCACGGGTTCCATCACAACCATCCAACCATGGCATTGCAATTGCTTTCCAACCAGTCGTAAGCCTTTGACCGGCAGTGGGCAAGCAACAGTTTCGTGCTCACCGGCGAATCAGCTCGCCGTTTTTGGACTCCTGCATCCGCACACCCTCCTCCGTCTATCAGCCTCCATCGTCGCTCGCCCAGCAATCGAGGCCAGCCCAGCTAATCCCAAGCACATCTATCCCCTTTTGCATCCAACGTGCCAGCGCTGGCCCGCTAGCGCACCTACTTTTGCTACCACTCTGCCCCGCCGAGCCCGGTGTGGGTGCCAGTGCAAGATGTGGTGAAAGCTGCCTGCTCTTTGCTTCCATCACAACCCACCCCCACGACCATCTCATTCCCAAGTCAGATTTCAGATCCCGCTGTCCGCACGGTCCCGAAGCTTCGCGCTTGTGAGCTGCTAGAAGCGCGTCTACCCAGAGACAGCTTGCGACGTGAAAACCACCTGACCCGCTGTCATTGATACTCTCCGTGCGTTTACCTCTCTTTCCCCAGTTTACGCCGGCCCTTGTGCCATGCCCGCTTTGACCCGTATCTTCGTCCATTCATCTCGCTCATTTCGGCTCGACCTTCTTGCTCAACCTGCATAGGCTTGTCGACCCAAGTCTGCCACTCTCTTACGGCGGATAAGACTCATTCTGACTTTGCTCTCCGCTACTGATATATCATGTCGAAGCTGTTCATCGGGTACGCCTTACGGCTCGCATTTTGCATCTGCTGACCACCACTCACGTCTCACCTAGTGGCCTAGCATGGCACACCGACGACGCAACCCTGCGATCTAAATTCGAGGAGTATGGTACGGTCGAGGAAGCGGTACGCCCATTCGAATTGATGCTGCAGCCCCAGATACCCTAACGAGTTGCACAGGTCGTAGTCAAGGACCGCGACACCGGACGGAGCCGTGGTTTTGGCTTTGTTCGCTTCGCTCAAGAATCCGAGGCTGAGGCTGCCATTCAGGCCATGAACAACGTCGAGTGAGTTCCTTCTTCTCAAAGTCGCCGTGTCGACGGCGAGCATCACGCTTTGATCCTCAAGAACCACCGTCGACGGATCCGAGAGCTGACCTAACTACTTATCTTAGATTTGACGGCCGGACCATCCGTGTCGATAAAGCCAGTGGCCAAAGCTCCGGTAGAGGCCAAGGAGGAGGTGGAGGTGGTGGATTTGGAGGTGGCCGTGGCGGATATGGCGATAATCAAGGTGGAGGAGGATTTGGTTATGGCTACAACTCCGGTAAGGCATCTGATGTTTCCCCGTCGTCAACTTTATTCGCTGACTTCCCTTAGGCTACGGTAGAGGCGGTCAAGGTACAGATACATGAATTCTTCGGGATCGAATTCGAATCTCTTGTCCTTCCATACTAACACTCGACGTAGGCTATGGTGGAGGTGGCAATGCCGGACAGTGGGGTGGTGGACAGTACCAGCAACAAGGTTATGGATACGGTCAAGGTTACCAGCAACAACAACCATACAACCAGCAACAGCAGGGTGGTGGTCAGGGTGGATGGTCGTAGACATATGTTTCGAAGTTGGCGGCTCTAAACATCCGAAGCTGAAGGCAGCGGCCACTCTTCCAGACTGATTGAAGATGTTGGACGGGCTTTGCGGCTCTCCGAACGAGGCGCGCTGGACGCCGTTCGGTGGGCCTGTTGATGTTTCTTTGAAGGGCATCGGCCCCTCTTTTCGGGTCCTGCATAAGACGATTCATCAGCACACGGCTTGATCTCTGTTGGCCGAAGCAATGATACCCGGGTGTTTGGCGGCGCCAAAAAACAGGCTTGGATCTCTCTCACCATGGATGGGGTTTTCTTACCGTCTTCCCTTCTTCCCAGCAACATTGCTTTTTGATAGCATTCTTTTTCCCCAAGATTGATTAACACTGGCACGATAATTGACGGCAGACTTCTTTTTTCCCCCTTCTCAGATGACTTCTCTCGTGACAAAGCTTTGGAGCAAAGTGAGGTCAATGGCTTGCCACATCACACACCCAACCGAACGTGACACAAAGCCATCTCGTCCAACCCCTGCCACACAGATCTGGACTTCCCTTTCGGGACAAGCCTTTTCACATATTTGAAGATGGCGCCGCGTGCTCAGACCGTCTTGTTCAAGCCATGGCGAATCTCCCGTTGCAGCGTCGGCCCGTCCCGCTGGCTCGAGGTAGCGCACAATGACCTGCAGATGCTTCATGCCACCGAGGAACCATTGGCCAACGGGAAAAGTCTATATTGCGACGAGAAAGTTTATACTTTACCGGCTTCGCCAAGCTCGAATGGCCGGTCGTGCGGCCATGCTTGAAGGAGCGGTCGCTGGGTCAAACAAAGTCGAGGTGGTCTCGTGCTCGCTTTTAAATGCTGGCGCCGAACGGGGCCTCGAGACTAGGTAGCATTGAGGCTCAACGAGCATTGGATGCGCACACACTCACACCGACAAAACCGTATTTGTAACATGGTGCCCTCCCTGACGCTGTGGCCGGGCTGTTTTGACCACTGGTTCCTAGCACCAAAGACGTAGTTCGCGGCGCAGCGGACCGTCGGGCCACCCACACCCTGGTCTGCACCGATGCTTCTGCTGCGAAAACGAGGTCGGACGTCACACCGAAAGGGAAGATCTTCATGTTGGGAGTACTTCGGTGATAGCTTCTTTCCACTTCCGTGCTGGCTTTCCATGGAATGATTGGTACTAACTCATGAAACACACGGCAAGAAGAGCGAGCCTCCATACCGCATTCTACCTGGTTCAAACAACCCGCCCATCGTAATTGTCATTTATATCATGCATCCACATGCCATTTATAAATGCGGCACGTTCATGCTCGCCAACAACAGATTGACAATGCTGAACAGACCCTCACCCAAGATGAGTCCCGAAGCGAGGACAATAATTGGAGTTTCCTGCTCCCTCAACCAATGCTGCCAGTAGAGACTGATCAGGCCTCCCACCGTGCGCGCCAGCGTGAAAGACGGCGTGTTATACATTCCTGTGCAAAACCGTCAGCCAAATCCACAACCTCTGCTGCATAGAACGCAAGCACTAGCACTCACCAACAGCAACAGCAATGCCACCAGGCACCCAGCTCGCAACCCACGGGCTCCCAGCAGCATTGCTCCACACCCGCAGCGCCGTCGTCACCGCAAACAGCGCTCCAAACCCACCCGCCCATTCCGGAACGCGCTCAGGCAAGCCCTTACCCGTGACAAGGCGCGCGGTGAAGATCCACACGAAGCCGGTGGGCACCTGGAACAAGCCGCCGGGGATCGTATAGACGCGCGCATAGAGCTTGTAGACGGCGGCGGCAACGACAGCGCCGACAGCCGAGCCGATGATCTGGCCCCAGAACTGGGCGGCGGGCGACGCGGCGAGCAGGTGGCCGGCCTTGAGGTCCTGCATCAGGTCGCCGGCCTGCAGGGCGCCGGACTCCGACAGCGCGCCCGCCAGCAAGTTGATGGTGATGGCGTGGCGGTGCGCGCCCGGCACGATCAGCGCGAACGCCAGCTGCGTTAGCTTCGAGATCCCGCTGACTGGGTTGAGGTCCGTTTCGCCGAGCGCGCGCACGCCCATCACTGAGAGGAGTAGCGCGAAGATGAGTGCGAGGAGCGTCAGCGCGAGCGAGATGGTGTGTGGGAAGGCGTATTGCACGGCCATGATGCACACTAGGAGCGATAGGATGAGGCTGACTGCTGTGGTGCGTGTGCCAATGAGATGCTCGGGTGTTGCGTCTTCTTCGTGGATGGAGGAGGCGTCGGTTGGTCGTTTCCAGATGGTGGGTGTATCTGCGTTATCATCCTGAGTGTTGATTGCGGAGTAGCCAGTCCGCGAACGGAACACCGGTGGAGTAAGAACTGCCTTCCAGCCGTAATTTTTAACATCAGACTTCAGAGTCGCGTAGAAGCTAGGTCCATGCTTAAAAATGGGTCGCAAGATCAGCCAACCGAGACTGACAATGGAGTCGGCGAGCATAATTGCGAGACTGATCCAGACTATCCATCCCTTGCTCCCAGTCGTCCAGTCGGAGACAGGTCCTGGAGCCCAGCCATTGTGCTTCGCGAGAGGAGACAGTATTCCCCAGCCTACGATGGCGCCGAGTAACATGTGCAACGTTGTTGCTGGTCCCATAATGATGCCTTGGCCAACATAAGCTGGTGATGGATTGAGAGTCCAGAGCCAATTCGATGCCAGACCGGTTCCCAGTATCGGAACGTCTCTAAGTTGAGGGATGAAGTACGTGAGGAGCGTCTGGGAGAAGTAAGCCACATAGGCTCGAATGACAATAGCGATATACCTACATAGAAAGCCGAGAAGCCGAATGCGATCAGTAGTAGCCTGACCTTGGCTTTCCAGTCTTCCTCATTGTCTACAATTGACATAGGATTGCTCACTATTCTGCTCGCCTCGCTCATGTGAAGCTCACCAGACAGCGTCACACCATCTGGTCTCTCGTCCTCCTCCTCTTCGTCATCTTTGATGACTTCCACTTTCCCATCTCCCTTCTCCCCATGCAAGACTCCAATCATAAGCGCCGTCGCCGTGCCACTAGGAAACTTCAGCCGCTCCCGAATAATAACCTGCCTGCGCAGCGGCACCGCAAACACGACGCCAAAGAAGCAAATGCCGACCGCCCAAACCACCAGCCTCCACAGGCCCACCCTCAGCGGGCCGCCCTCCTCCTCGGTGAGCAGGAACTCCAGCGCCGGCACGACGCCGACGAAGCCACAGCCCAGCGGCATGGTGCCGACGGCGCCGGCAACCGACTGCACGAGCACGTTCTCGACGGGCCCGAACGGGAAGGCCAGCAGGCGGCGCGCGGCGCGGAACCAAGCGAACCCTAGCAGCGCGCTCGGCATCGCCATGCCCGACACCCAGCCCGTCTGCAGCCCGAAGTACGTGTTGCTAAAGCAGATTACGATCCCGATCGCGAGGCCCACCAGCACGCCGCGCGCCGTGAAGTTGTGCTGTTGGGAGGCCCGCGCCGTGGAGTGCGAAGGTGAGGAGGCGAGCGCCGAGGCTGGTTCGGATGAGGCGGGAGTGGGATGGTGCTGCGGGTCATCTTGGACGTTTGGTGAGGCCGGGTTTGCTTGGGAAGGGCCTCGGTCGGGTGCCATAGTTGTTATTGGGATATAGGTTCGCGGTGGAGGAAGTGTTAGGTGTGGGTGTGGAGTAGAAGAGCTGCCGAATTGATGACGGATGTGATTTGCGAATGATGGTTGCCGTATCCCGGCATCGGGTCATCAGAATGCATTTTTGATAGCACGCGACACCATTGAGTGTAAAGATGAAGATATAAAATTCTCTGGTGAACTCACTGCTCCTCCATGGATTTTGGCCTATGTAGTTTGAGCCATAATGAGAAGAATAACGGAAGTCATCCGTGTCCAATCGCTTCGTCGAGAACCGTAATGCCAGGTGTGAGCAGATTTGAGGTCACTAAGTTCGGGAGATAGATTGTTTCAATGGCAGCAAACAAACATTGCATAGCCTGTTTGTACTTGTGAAACATGTACCTAATTCGAAACTTGAATATGAATTTGGACTTGCATATCGTACAGTGTTAAGTGGTGGCTTTGTACTTTGGGAGAAGACTGTCTATCGCAATCCTTCGCATATTACCGTAGTCCAGTGGCTTCTTTGAAAGTTGTGGAAACTCTATTCGCGGGCAATCAATCTGAGCGGCGTATAGGCATCTTACAGATATGCTGAGATCAATTGTCGAAGATGAAATGCAGGGAGTTTAGCCAATCCGCTTCTCTGTACGAAATACTTCTGCTCCACATTCGCTGCATACCCACGTTTTAAAGGAGCTGCATGCAGCCCGATGTCCATGTAGGAAGTACCAGCCGACTCATCAGTCAATAGCAGTTGCAGAATGACAGATGCTGTCAAGCATTCATGGTATAAAATTACCTATTCCGTGAAGCATGGGAATGTGACGCGCAGACGAAGCAAGAACTACTCGGCTCATCTTCCTCTGCGCCCGCCAGGAAGTTATATAACCGGAAATCCGAAACCTTAGTATCATTAATCATTCAACGCGTTAATCGGCTGATTAGGAATGCCGGATTGCTTTTGCAATCTAACAGCTGTAGAGAAAGATGGCTACGGACGAGTGGAAGGAAGTTGATACTCCGGATGAAGTTAGCCACCCGTGGAAAGCCCGGCAAGGTCGACAAATGCGACCCAACGGGACGAACAGGAAAACTCGCTGGTAGTGTGCATTAACATTCCGATAGTTATGTGATGTCAGAAGCCCTGGCAAAACAGGGTTCATCTATTTTTCTTGATTCTAGAATGTGACTTCAGAATCCTCGTGGCTTCTTAAATTTTGATCTTGGCCAAGACAGTGGAGCAACCAAAGAAATCGACCCGCTTGGGCACAGCATCCTTAACGAGCGTGAACAGGCCTTTTATCCGGAGCCTTCTGAATGGGTGAGTCTTGAATGAGAAGATTAGGCGTATTTTGTTTTCAAAAATATGAGCCTAAAGCATGCGCTGACCTTGAGCCATTAGAAGGTCGAGTCCGGAACTACTCCACCTAATTGCTGAGTTCTATGGCTGAGGGGTCGCCAAAACGAAAGTCATTTGAAGATGAGACGCTTGAAGCCGCACTAAACCCATCCAAGAATTATCCAAGGAAGAGAGTCGCCGTCGCTTGCGAGGTATGTCGTTTGAGGAAGACAAAATGTGATGCCAAAAGACCATGCGGCTTCTGTACCGACGCAGGAGTCGAGTGCATCTACAGATCATCGAATGCGGCGGAAACCAAGCAATCAAGCGCGGCTGAAATCCTCAGCAGAATCGAAGAGCGCCTGGAACGCGTTGAATATGCCTTGGTACCTCCAATCGCTGCCATCTCCGAGTCTACCGGTACTCCAGCTTCCCAGAGATTGACGTCCGTCGACATCTCCTTATCATCCAGGAGGCGAGAGAGTCATGGAACAGATGACCCCAGAAGGTACTTCCAGCATGTAATGTCGGCGCCGCAGTTCGATTTTTCGTTTCGCCAAACTACTGGAGAGGCTGTCACCGCGAGACCATCGATTCTCAGTTTCACGGCCCCGTCTTATCTCAATTTCGAGTCCTGGGACGAATCGGCAACTTTTTACGACGATGAGATGGCTGCCGAAGAACACTTCTTTGCCTTGGGCGAGAGCTGTCGTGATCAGTTCATCGACACCAACATCCGTACAGTATGGCAGCTCCAGCAAGCCTTCGTCTTTCATTTTCTGCAGTGGATGCCATTACTGGACCTCAACACCTTGGTACAACACGTCAATATTGCTCAGGCCGATAATTTTTCCCTCTCCAATCCCTCTACTTGTCTCTGCATGTTCGCCTTTGCAATTGGTGCCATCTCCGTAGACAAAGGATCGTTCAGCAATGGTCAACACGATCCAGTTGACGAATATCCTGGATTATCATACTACTTTGCTGGACGGCAATGCTTGGAGTATCTGTGTAGACGCAGAAAACGCCACATCTTAACCCTTCAGTGTCGAATACTTCAAGTGTATGTATGCACTCGGTCGGATTGACTGTGATTGACCTCCAGTATAGATCTTATCTTCAAATCGCGATCCGACCTTTGTTGGCTTGGGATTGTATCATGGAACTGGCCAGAGACCTTATGCACCTTAAGAGCTCGAATGCGCTTGAGGGAGCAAGCCAATCAGAACGAGAGAGCTTCCACAGAGTGTTCTGGATATGTTCAATCCTCTTCCACGAGTTGGAAGCAATTCTGAAGATGTACCCAATCGGTCTACGCCAGTTCCACGAAGTCGTACCGCTTCCACTTACAAATTCCGAAGACGAAGGTTTCTTTTACTTCTTAGCGCAAGCAAGCCTTCGTAAACTGCTGACAGAAACTTTGGATGTTGTCGGATACCGTGTTGGACAAATCGTCTACGCACCAATCGTTACTGCAGAGTTGTGCAAGCAAATCGAAGAGTGGTATGACCATTTACCACCACCAATTCGCTTTCCTGCTAATTCATCTCCGCTATTCGACCTGCGAAAGTCTTTTCTCAGATTTCAATATTTTGCGCTGCACACAGTCATCTATTGGCCATCAGTATTGCAGTACTTGGAGTTGTGCGCTGACGGTAATGGTGATCGGAATGCTGGCAAGATGCAAAACTTGCAAAAGGAGGTGAGGAGTTGGGTACAGCGTTGTATTTCATCTTGCGAGTGTGCAGAAGAGCTGCTCGTTCAGAGGCATCTAGGTTTGCAGTTTACGCTATGGGCGTAAGTCATCAGGACATCTGAGAAATCGTATCCAAACTAACATCTCGTAGATCGTATGCAACTATGTGCATGCTTTTGGTCACATATCAAAATCCGCACCTGGCATTCGTACCGCAAACACGAGATCATCAACATATCAGAAAAGCTGTCCACATTCTTCAAAGCTGGGACGAATTGAAAATAGTCGAACGAGGCTTGAAGCGTACAATGAGACATATGAAGCAGGTGGGCATTCCGATTGATAATGTCTAATCACACCGATTGAAAACTTGACACCGATTCCTGGCATTCCGGCCGTATATTTATGGAAGTTCTCAGCACCTACCATCTCCAATCCCATCCTCCATTCCATACAATGGATAGGCTGTGGCGATGTCAAATATATGTCTCGTGGCGCAAGCCTGTCTTCAGGACGCGGAAAACAAATACCGGGACTTTGAGTTACCCCAGATTTTCCTAATCGAACGGGTAACGTGCGTCAGTTGGAAGTAGGAAACAGGCTTGGTATTGTAACACCAGGTAGCTGGGTGTTCTTATATACGTGACAGTACCATGACTGCCTAACTAGGCAGTCATCTGATCTGGGATCCAACACTCCCCCTGGGCAACGGACCGAAGGGCCGTGGCACACCCAAAGGATCCCATGGTCCCTTCATCTGAGATGCACTCAGGAGACTCTGGAATGGGCAAACACCATCCTGACGCTGCTCCCCCTGACTATGATCCCTCCGCAATAGCCCTGACCGTAGCTCTGGCTCTGGCTCTCTGACTTTGGCTCTCTGGCTCTGACTCTTTGGCTCTGACTCTGGCACTGGAATCCGCTTTGCGTTCATCGTATCATGGAGTTCGTATATGAGGTGTATTTCTGCTGTTGGCTTTTGGTGCTCTTCCGCTGTTGGCTTTGGTGCTCTTCCGCTGCTTGGATAGTGTCGCTGTATTCAGACTGGGCTTAACGTAGCCAGGACGGAAGCCTGCCCCTTAGCTGAGCGGTGTCAGCGTACCGGGCTCATAACCAGTTGGAAGTAGGAAACAGGCTTAGTATTGTAACACCAGGTAGCTGGGTGTTCTTATATACGTGACAGTACCATGACTGCCTAACTAGGCAGTCATCTGATCTGGGATCCAACAAGCATGACTCCAGTCTCGTCCATATTAAAGACATTCTCCGGAAGAATATCGGGGTTTTGGAACACCTCTCCAATCACCTCAAACCAGTGTGAGATCTTCTCAGAGGTGTTTTTCTCATGACGGTTCCAGTCCAGCGCCCTGACTCTTCTGGCTGTGAGTTCTGGATGCCGGTTTTCCAAAGCTTTCGACCAGTTCTTGTTTGGAGGCTTGAGCGGTCTATCCGTCGTGGGTCGGCGGAAGGTGGCGCCGAAAGCTATCTGAGGTATGTACTTTATTCGTACGGGTTGTCCAAGATCAGACATTTGTAACAGAAACCTGACGAGGGCTTTCTCTTCCCACGGGTACAGATACTGTTGACTCTCCGCTTTCTGTTCTATCGAGGGTCGTCCGTGGAAACGATAGTGGAGGGTAGTGTGAGGGACGCCGCCATGGTCTGCTAGGGTACGTAGTGATCTGCGTATGCCAGGAGGAACGCCTCGTGCCAGTACCTGCCTGGCACGGTCGGGCATTTTGACTTACTGTGACGGTAGGTGGTGATGGGAGGGAGCGGCTGGGAAGGGAACGACGGCAAGGGACGCGACTGTCAATGAACGACTCTACTGAGAATGCGGCCTCCGAGCAACTCGGAGCCAAAAATGGGAATCCCAGAAACGGGAAACGAAGAAACGGAGAAACGGGAAACGATGAAACTCTCACGTGGACGCTTCTAGAAACTTCCACAATACGCCACATACCTTCAAGAGGCTAAATTTAAAGCGTGATAGCGCCGAAGTAGAATACGATTACATAATGAAAAATGTTAGCAAGCTAATGTACGCCAAGGCGCGCTAAAACAAACCGCTACGTCAAGGAGGCCCCATAATACGCGGAGAAGCTCTCGTCAATATTGCCTTTAAGGCTGGGAGCCGTGTTCTGCTTTGATGAGACTATCGCAAAATAGCTCCGAAATCCGAGGAGATGCAGATGGTTGAGCTTGAGCCGGGGGGTGCCAGCTGAAGCAGCGATCGATGGCGTCAACGAAGCGATCGTCAGCGTGACCAACACTGTGTTCGTTTTCGTTACAGGGTGGTTTCCTGGAGGAGAATTGGCTGTAGAAGAGGACCACATCGATTATATCTTTATAGAGTTGCGAGGGAGAGAGTTCAGAGGCCTAAAGTGTAAATGCGTTCCGCCACAGTTGGTGTTCCGCCACACCTGGAAAGACATTATTTGTTTGTCCTTCATAACCCCAATTTGCTGCTCATTGCTATTGAAGAACGCTGAAAGCGGTTAATCACCTGTATACCGCCCTCGCTCTGCAATTGAGGTTATTTATTCCGTTTCGAGTATCTCTTTATTTCCAGCACAAAGCACTATATCATGCGAGCCTCGAATGATCCACTATAGTTTGGACAAAGGCTCTTTCAGATGTCAAACAGAGATGCATGTCGGCCTCTTCACACAAAGCCTGTGCCAAAGACAATATCTTGTCTCGAATATCTTGCAACCTATGAACAAGAACTTTACATTTCTATTAACGTACAACTTCGTGATGATAAAACTGATAATCTCAAGTATTCGACTCGATTTTTTGATCCCTTACATAAGAAATGGACGAAACAAGCACATCTGGAAGAGACAACCATTTTGAAACTCGTCAAATGTCGCAGTCGGCAAGAGCCTCTGAGAATCTACCTCGAACGCCACGATGGTCAGATTATGAAGATGATCCGAATTGGGTTCCAGAAAGTTTTGAATTTATAACAAGCAGTTCTCATGTCATTACTTCCAACGCAGAGCTGAAGAGCCCACCAAGAGAACCCATTTCGACTAATGAGCAAGCATGCTCCGGTCCAACTGACACTCTAGAGAGAACTAGTGGTAAAGCCTTGCTGAATGAACAGGAACAGAGTGTACACTGCAGCCCAGCATTTGGAGTGCGATTGGAGCAAGCTCAGCCTGGAATGAACGAAAGCGGCAAGACGGATAATGATGTGAGTCGAGTGCCTCCTAACTGTCGTCTAACTACCGATTTTCACCATCTGAACAGAGGAGAATCCGACAACGAAGACGAAGTACATTCGACATGGAGCTCCTCATCGTCCGACTCCGACGACTCACCCACCGAGGCCCTCTCCGACCTCACCGACGCAACATCCGAATCCACAGCGTCTTCACCCACCCCCGAACCCCCCGTGCCATGCGCCACCGCTCCGCCGCGCCCCACCCGCCGCACCCTGCAGCCCTCCTCGCCCTCGCTCCCCGAAACCGGCGGCACGACCGCGAACCTCGCAGCGGTGGTGCCGCCCACGGGCCCGTTCCGGCCGCCGGCAGGCAGCGACTTCCCGCAGCTGGCGGCGGCGGCGGCGCAGGCGGCGCGCGGCTGGGGCGCGGCGCTGAACGGCGCGCAGGCCAGGCTGCTGCGGCGGCTGGGCAGCGTGCAGGACCGTGGGCGGCGGGCGCGCGAGCGCGGCGGCGCGGACGCCTTTCGCCGTGCTGTGTGGGCCCGCGAGGACACCGGCCGGCCGGCGCTCGCGAGCCCGTTTGGCCCCGCGTGGGATCGGCCTGAGGAGAGGATGCGGCGCGAGATGGGCAGGCGGTTTCAGGCGGAGTTTGAGCTTGGGAGGGCGGCGGAGAGGGAGCGCGAGATGGTGGAGGCGTTGGAGCTGGTTGCGTTTCGAATTGAGAACGCCAGCGGTGATTTGGAGGCGAAAATTGTGTATTCCGAGTTTCATGGCAAAGTGAAGGAGAAGGAATTGGATTTGGTGAAGAAAGAGGTCGTTAAGAGGGTTACGGAATTCAAGGAGAAGGCCAAAGCGGACAAAAAGGAGTTGGAACTGCAGCTTGAGCATGTCACAAGCTTAAACGTTATGCTTGAGGACCAGGTGCAAAGTTTGAGCGCGAAGAACGAGAAGCTCAGCAACCAACGCCAAGAGCTGGAGGCAGAGAGGGCGACATGGTTCGAAATTTTCGATTTCTGGGGGACAAGCAGAGAGAGGCGGCGAAAAAGCGATGGCGAGATATTGACGGACAGACAAAAGATTGAAACTCTCAACGTGCGCCTGCAGACTTGTTCAGAGAAGTTGAAAGAGGAGACCAGGTCGAAGCTTCAATTGCAGGACAGCTACAAGGTGTTGGATCGGGAACTGTCGACTGAGAAGTGCGATACAGCGGATCTCCTACTCGAGGCGCATAAGCTCAGTGACGAGCTTCAGGAAAGCAAAGTACTCATCGAAAGGAAAGAGAACGAACTTCGGTCGCTCGCAGCTGGAATGAATCGCCTCGCAGAAGAGAAAGAGGAACTATCTCGCAACCTGCGCACGATCAAAATTACGTTCGCAGGCTGGATAGAAACTGATTCACCAATCGATTATATTAGCTCGTTCTTCGAACGTGCGGAGTTGGACTCAGCGAGAGAGATAGCGGCAATATTCGAAGCGGAAAACGTAGTGCTGCGTAATACGCTTGCTGCAATCAACAGGAAGGTTGGACATCTGATATCTCCTCAGGATGTACAGGCCATTGAGCGACAGTATCAAGGACAGATTGACAGCCTAGTGAACGATATAGTGAGATTGCAGTCGAGGGAAAAGGCATTGCGTGACCAATATGAGGAAGAAGTTCAGAAGAATTCGCCGAGACTGAGAGAGGCGCAATCTGTGGCCTCGGAAGCTCACGCGCGGAATGAGCCATTGCTAAAGCAGATCGAAAACCTGGCAACGCAGGTCGGAACTTTGGAGAAGAAGTTGAAGCTGGAGAAACGCAAAGCCGAAAAGCTGGAGGAGAAGCTGGATCCTCACCATCATCCCAGTTTTACGTCAGCAGAATGCTCAAGGCATGAGCGGAATGGGATGCTGATGTATTACAGCGAGCAAGCTGAACTAATAAAGCAGGTGGAGGTGCTTGGACAGAAGATCAAAGAGTTGGCAACCCAGACGACTGTGGATGCTAAGCGAATCAAGCAGCAGAAAGAGCGCATCCGAGGGCTTGAAGATGATTTGATCGGGATTCGCCAGTCGCAGAACCGGAGTCTTGATGCCGTGGAAGAGCCTCGAAAGGTATTCAAGCGATGCGGCATAGACAAGTACGACGAGGACGTTCAAGCTGTCGTACGGAAGCAGATTGATATTGATAATGAGAAATGGGCGAAGAGAGCAGAACGCTGGGAGAAGCTGTTAGGCATCACAATGCACACTAATGAGCATGGAGAGGTCAGGCTTGAAGCAAGCCCAGCATTTTGGGGGCGTAGTCAGCAGGGTCTCCTCCGGGATAAGGATATGTTGTGCATAGAGAAGTCCGAGGAGACTGAGCGGAAGAGAGGAGAAGCAAGAGAGGAGTTTCAGAGGGTTCATCAGGAAGTAACGATGAGGCTCAGAGGATCGGGATGGAGATGAAGTTCATCAGAGCGTGATTTGATTGAAATGCAAATGCAAATGTCCGTTTTCTATCTATGTCCCATTATTCTGGGCTTGGGGTATCTTACATTACCTAGCACCATAAACACCTGTAAAATCACAAAAGCCATTACTTGGTGTGCAACGATAGTTCTTGTTCCTTGTCCACGCTGCAGCTATGAGGCAAATTCTCAAGCCTTTCAATTTTAGTACTCAAGAGGCCCAGATTCATTCCCAAGGATAAAATTTTCCACACAAAGTCCAATACATTGGTTTCGATATGTTGGGGAGTGAAGCGTGTAAAGGTGGACTAAAGCTTTGGGTCTTCGCGACGAACGACTCTATCCGGATCTTGATGAGTGTTAGAACTGACGGCAGGTTGTTGCTGAACGTTTGCCAGCGGCATGCGACTACGGTGCAATAGTGGAGCGATGGCCCTCATTTCATTGCGCATAGCAAACATGCCGGACTGTAGCTCGAGAAGATGATTTTCGACATTCATGATTTGGCCGCGAATAGCAACGTCGATAGTCGCACGCATGTCGCGTAGTTCTGTGGCGACGTTGTGCTGAAGAAGATCGATAATATCGGCATGGTTCTCCAGAATTTCTCCTTGGCGATTGACTTCTAGCTGATAGCGAGCTGTGCGTTCTTGCACGGCGTGATTGGAGCCGAGAGACCTATTGAGATCGAGACTGCGACGATTATGCTGCACAGCGGCAATTGATTCGCGCATTTCTGCATTTTGGGCTCGAAGTTCTGCCATGTCGAGGAAGAGTTGCTCTTGCGCGTGTTTCTCAAACAGCAATTGTTGACGGAATTGTTCTTCCTTGCGCTCGTGCGGTTCAAGGAAAGGCAGCAGTAACGCCATCGTACAAGTCTTTTCATGATCTGCGACTTGAAGTCTGACTGATTCGAAAGTGCAACCTATCTTAGCGGCTTTACAGTGCCTTGGTACCGCCTCACAATCCTGTTCGGAATGTTGGTCTCTTGATTTGTGTTGCACCGTGTTTGAACAGCCGGTACACTCGAAACTAGCCTCATCACAAAGATTGATGTGTAAACCAAGATCCTGGACAAGAACTTCTGCGTTGCAAAACTCGCATGTGGTTGATTTATGTTGGCAAGGTTGGTGAAACTGGTCTCGTCTGACTGTATGGTCGCAAGTTACATCAGGACACAAGATCAGCGCTCCAGGACAGTATTCGCTGATGTGTGCTTGAATGGCGTAACGTGGGAATTCCAGTCCACAGCCAGTATGCGGGCAATGTACCACCAAGCTGTCCAACACCTCTCTTATGATGCGATTCGCGGGTTTGATATCGGTTCTCACCTCGAAGTAATCGCGACAAAGCGGGCAGGTGGTTGGTAAATCTGAGTTCTGATGCACATGCTGATCTAGACACTTTCGACAGTAGTGGTGATCGCATGGAAGCTGAACAGGATCCACGAAAACCTCACGGCAGATGGAACAAAGCAGGGCATCGGGAACGGTCGAGGTGTATTGGAGTATCTGTAAGTCGCAGGTCGGGATGTGAGATTGCATTTCACTCTCAGCAATCGATCGAAGCGCTGGCTTTTGATTTCTGCGGAGGGTCAGTGAGAAGGTTATCTTTCTATGGCGTTTGTGTATGTGGGCAGTCGAGATGAGATTGCGGCAGATCTCACATTTCTGGATCGGTGTCAGGGAGCGAAGTATTATGCGATGGGACGGAGTCATTCGGTTGTGTTATATCGGCCGAAGGCATGTCCGTATCCCCATCACGAAGATTCTCGGCTACAGAAGACGTAGGATTTGGAGAGGCTTGCTGTGCCAGAGGCTGGGATGTTTCATGTAGATGGGCGGCTCCTTCGCCCGGTGGGCCATCCATCGCGCGTAGAGACACGAGAGTTCTCGGTGTAGACGTTTGTGACGACTAATCTGGAGGATCTTGAATCATCGGTTGGGAATTGTGGGTAGTTGTCGAGAGGAGGTTGAACTGGCGTGATGCATTTAATGTGTAGTACAGGAAGTCGCAGTCAAAACATGTCTATCACTTCTTCCAGCCCGCATCCGAGCCGAGGTTTTGCCTGGTAACCTCCGCTAATCTCAACGTCGACATACTCCGTTGAAACTGTGGACGCGACAGCATAAGCAGGCATCCATCGGCCACTGTTCGCTTTTCAGCACGAACCTTGAAGCCGACGCTTTCGATTCTTGTCTATAGATTTGTATTATCTTGCTTTAGACTGCCTATCTGGTCGTTCCGGACGTAGGCAGGCCACTGCTACGGAACAAAGTCGTCGACATGGCCACAGCAGGTCCATCCCAACTCTTTCTTCTTGCAGACCATATCAAGCTCTCGCTGTTAGAAAGACAAAGAGCAATCTCATTGAACTTAGATCCAAATTCCAATGACCCTCAGATATCACGATCTCTCGACCAACTACAAGCCGGCATCACCTCCTTGGAATCGCTGTCTTCGCAATGGGACGACCCTCTCCACCCTTCCTCAGACCAACAAGAGTAGGCAGATTCTAGGAATTTCCTCTTTTCTGTTCTTCATAGCCCTAATTTCCGTTCTCTTAGTCTCGCTGAAGCGATCAAGACCTTGAAGGCACAATACTCCGACCTCTCCTCTACCTTCCACTCTTCAGACCTTTCCACCAAAAACCCATCGACACTCACAACGCCAAACAACCCCTCCTTATCCTCCGACTTCGACCACGCGCAGCAAACCAAGCCCTCCAAATCCGTGCGCTTCACCGACAACCCCGACGACGCCAACCGGACGGCGCTCTTCCCAGCACGGTACACAGACGACCCGAACGAGCAGGCGCAGCCTCCAGCGCCAGACCAGTCCGACCTCAGCAACACGCAGATCCACGAGTACCACCAGACGGTGCTGCGCGACCAGGACGCGCAGCTGGACCGGCTGGGCGAGTCGATCACGCGGCAGCGCGACATCTCCATCGCGATCGGCGACGAGCTCGACGAGCACGCGCTGATGCTCGACGAGGTGGACGAGCGCGTGGACCGGCATCAGGGGGCGCTGGATCGCGCGAGGGGGAGGCTCGACCGCGTCGTCAAGACCGCCAAGCAGCATTGGAGCTTGGTCGTTATTACTATCTTGATTCTTGTGCTGATTATTCTTATTGGTGTGACTAAGAAGTAGGCTTTTGGGTTGGTTGCTGTGGGTTAGCTTGCGTGCTAGATGGCATGCGCTTGTGGGTTTGTCTGCGCTGGCGTTTAAATGGTGCATCGGCTTAGCGGCCCTGCTTGGTGCGGGCTGCTTGCGATGCTCGATCTAGTCCAGGTGGACGTCTGGTTGTGACCGCTGCTAATGATACCGTGCGTTCACACGCATAATATAGAGATCGAGATTCAATCGCTCAAAATATACTGCATTACTCTGAAGAGCGCCTTTACGTCTGTTGTTACAACGTTCATGATATGCGCTTGCTTTATAGCTCATAGCTCGGTCAGTGTGCCTGTCATGCTGAAATGCTGACGCTAAGAGGTATGAAGTGTGATCGCTTTATAGACATATTGCGAACTGCCTTGTAATCTCAAACCAAGTGGAGTGGAAGCATATCGCCACCTTTCTCGTCATAATCGTTGCCGAAGAACTAACTCCGATCTTCCGTTGTACCTCATAACCTCAGCTCTTCACTAACAACTATCGCAGATGCAGCTGCTTCTTCGTGTGCTCATACACTACGTACGTGATACTCACGGCCGGCACAACCTTCAATAGATTCGGAGTCAAACCCCTGAACAAACCCCTAACACCTTCGCCTTTGATTGTCTGCCGTAACACATCCCTAATGCCGCCGGGATACGTCCTGGGATGCAAAATGGTGCCTTGACTCTGCAGACGGGTACGCAACAAGTTAATAGGATAAACGACGGTGGCGCCGAGCGCACCACTAAAGCCGCCAATCAGCGCGGTGAAGAACGAGCCGGGCATAGCATCCTCCTCGTGGCAGCGGCGCAGGCGCGCGTTCCGCGCCGTCATCTTGCCCTTGAGGTACTCGAAGGTACCCAGGTCGATGGCCGCGTACGGGAACATGCCGACCAGGCCCATTGTCAGGCCGCGGTAGAAGCCGCGCACGCCCGTCTCCGCCCACATCTTGCGCGCCGTCTGCATGATTAGTTGGTTGCCGTGCGCGCCGCCCGCCACCGTCTCGCACTGCATCCGGAATTTGAGCGTGTCGAGCGGATACACGAAGAATTGCGACGTCATGCCAGAAATGCCGCCGGAGATGAAACGTGAGAGCGAAGAATTGTGTTGTGGATCGTCAGGGTGGCCTTCTAGTCGGGCGCAGAGACGCTTCATAGCCTGTGGGCTGTTAGCGTGGTAGGATTTCTAAATCACGATGAAAAAGTACGCACTTCGTAGGTACCGAATTTGATAGCTGATTCCGGCATGATCTTGACTACGTTGATGCCATTGCCTAGGGGTGTAAATTAGCAAATTATAAATAAGATGATCAGAAAGCAAAACTTACCGGCCCATAAACTGCGAATTCCACCGGCCGCCCAAAGGTCTTTCACAGCGCTCGCTGTTGTGCGCCATGCAGCCCTCAAAGCAAAATAAGGACTCCCTGACTTGGCTGCTTTGATGGCTTCTTGTGTTGTTCCGGTTTGCGCAATTAGATATACCTTGAGTCGATCGAGTGGAGCGGTTGTGGTGCGCGAAATGGCGCCGGCAAGCCCGCCAGCGGCAAAATACCCTGGCGTAGGTAAGCAAGCATACAAGGCTGCTTTGAAGTCATTCCACGGCGTTCTCAATCCGCTGGCTGGCATTTTGCCGGGCCGGCGGGCTATGATTCGTTCGTAGTCGCGTACGACAGCAGGTGCAACATCGGTGACTTGATGCATGTCGCCTGCTTCCGGTGGTAGGTAATGGGAAGGGTGTGGTTCTTCGTCGGAGGAAGAAGGTGTGAGATATTGCGGCGCCGGATATGACTGCGGTGAATATTCGCGAACCGGCGGTATTGCAATCTCAATTATGAGACGGAAGAAGGGTGAGAGAAAAGTACGAAATGTATTACCTAGTCCTTCGATTGCTTCGTCACTGATGACTACATCGCCTTCAGGACCAAGCCGTAGTGTAGAAGAGAAATAGGAGTAGACACTGAGAATATCAGGTGCTTCTGCGGGAATGAAGAGGAGGAAGTCTCTAAAGAAAGAGTCAATGCTGTGATTCTGGTGTTGCCAATGTTGCGGTTACAAAACATCGCAGACCGCAATTTATTCTCTCTCACCTCCACTCTTCAAATGTCAGATGGCCATCATGATTCTTATCAATGTGTTCAAAGAAACTTCTCAATTTTGCGTTCGACACGATCAAGCCGGCTTGTCGAAAAGCGAGGGCTACTTCTTCATAGTCGAGGGTACCATCGTGATTTCTGTCTATACTATCGAACAAGGAGCGGAGTTCTAGGTCGGTATGCTTTACGAAGGTTTTGAATTCTATACTACGCGTTAGAATCAACGGTCTGAAGAGGATAGCAGCGGAGATTTATGGGCATCAAATCACAGAGGAATGTCACGATTTTGTTTGTGCGACAGTGAAGGGACCATCAATCATGAGGACTACGCTGACCGGTATATGATATTTTGCCATCGTGATCCGTATCCATGGCATCCAGTACCTTTTCGATGAATCCGTGGGCGTGTTTGAGAGCTACCAACACATGTCAACTTTTCGTTATCAGCGATGAGCGGCAAAGTCAAGCGTACGGTGATCGAGGTTCCGCAATCCCTTCCGCAAGTCTCCAAGATTGAGGTAGCCATGATGGTCGGTGTCGAAGGTACTCCACAGCGCCTCCACGCGAGCATCTTGAGCATTGGTCGACTCGACGTTCATAGTCGGTCCACCTGTTTGTCGCTATCTAATATCGCTCATGGTTGTGTCACAGGGATTCTCCGAGCTTTTACCAAGCTCAATTGAGGTATGGTGGTGGTCTGAAATACAGTATTGGGGCAAATCGGTCTAATTGCGAGCAGGAAGCAGTGGCGGAAGAGTGTGGGGTGAAGTGCATCGACGTTGGATTTGAAGCTTGGATGGGCGATATGATGAAAGACGGTGCGCTTGACCTGCCCGAGTCTAGCCCGAGAGTCCGCCACCAGATCGTTGAAGTCCGTCGAATTGTACATCCGACTGCATCCAGCTTCAGGCTTTGCAGCTGAGATCTCTGTGTAGACTATTGGTATTCTTTCAGCACCTTGGAGCAATGAAAAGATGTTGAGGTGACGCAGCAAGAGCTCGGAGACCAGCAAAGAGTTAGTATGGAAGGATCTCTACAGCGCACCTTACGGCTACCTCGACTTCCAATTTTGTTTTCATAAGCTCACAAATCATTGCTGTGAGACTGCGATCTTGAGGCGAGACTGCAGTCTCAGTTTTGGTCCTTCTTCTCTCTTTGGCTTAAGTTCAACTTACGAGGCGTCCTTTCCGGGCCACACTCTCGGCCATCATGGCCTCAAACTACTGGACCTCGACGCAGAGAAACTCTTGGACTTTCACTAAAGCCGAGCTAGCGGAGATGCGCAAAAGCCTCGAAGATGAAGACCGTCAGCTCATCAATCAGTATCCATTGCCAGACCGACGACTACTGAACATCTATTTCTGCCAGCAGCTCAACAGACTAGGTAAGCGGATGTCAGTGCGGCAGCAAGCACTCGCAACCGCCCAGGTGTATATGCGGCGCTTCTACACAAAAGTGGAGATGCGGAGGACGAATCCATACCTTGTTATGTCGACAGCATTCTACCTGGCGTGTAAGATGGAAGAATGCCCGCAACACATCCGGTTGGTGGTTGGGGAAGCGCGCCAGTTCTGGCCCGAGGTGCTGACCAGCGACACGTCGAAGCTGGGAGAGTGCGAGTTCGCGCTCATCAGTGAGCTGAATGCGCAGCTGGTCGTGCACCATCCGTACCGTGCTCTCGCCGAGCTGCAGAGCGCCATGGGCCTGAACCATGATGAGCTAGTGGTTGCTTGGAGTCTCGTCAATGACCACTATCTCACCGACTTGCCGCTGCTGCATCCGCCTCATGTCATTGCTATTGCGGCGGCGGTGCTCGCCGTGGCCCTGAAGCCGGCACAGGGATCGGGCACAACTACAAGCGGAACTGCAACGCCAACGACTTCGGGGATATCAGCATCGGCGATGCAAGGAGCTCTGCAGTCACTCGGGTCTGGAGGCAACGGTACAGCGATCAGTACAACAAACGGAGCATCCAGTGGAGCACCAGGAGGAGCGGCATTGTCAACATCTGGTGGAGGCGTACAAGCTTCAAAGATGCAGAAACTAATCACTTGGCTTGCCGAAAGCAGTATTGACATCGAGGCCGTTGTCGACGCAACGCAGGAACTTATCAGCTTGCATGAGGTTTGGGAGGGCTTCACAACCGTTGACAAAGTTTGTAAGGAACCGTTACAGCGACTTATTAAGGGAAGAGGTTTGGATAAGTGATGGAGTTCGGGATTGATCAGTGTTCATCTACAACTGCTGCTGATGATGTTGGGTTAATAGAAGCTTGAACAATCTTTAGAGTCAAAATTCGGGATTGGAGATGACAATGAAAAGCTGTATTGAGTCTCGCTTCGCTTGGGCATATGCCGGCCAGCTTCTCCGAGCTTTTTCAATCCAGCGATCACCATCACGAAGTTAGGTGATGGGAAACCGCTGTTAGCGGGGTCTAAGCTTTCGCATAGCTCTGGCAGGAGCCTGTAATTATTGTCATCATCATTAGCCGTCGAGGCAGTTCACCAGCAAGGTATCATGATCAACATCACTGCGATACAGTAGAGAAGAGACATGACCACGGGCTTGCGCGAAATACGTAAGTTGTTTTCCACTAGACTAAAATACCGAACCGTGACTATTGGGTGACGCACCATAATGTATATTCAACAAAATACATAGGAACGCATGTGCGGATTCGGCACATTCAAAAATTCGATTTAGACGGGGACAATTTGAGCAAACGAAAGCAAAGAAGGATTAATCAACTTGTTCCTTTTCGGTTCAACCTTGCCAATCAACAAACATGCCGTTCCTTCCCTTGGCAGGGTAATTGACGGCGAGACAGTCAGCGAAGGAGGGGAGGGTACTTTGGTATATGATGTATTTGTTCACCCAATTGAAGAGAGGCTTTGTATTCGCCTTTTTCTTTTTTTACAATTGGCCGTCATGGCCCAAATTGACGTGTGCTGCTGAGGAAGCTCTTTGAGCACAAGCATTCAATTAACGTTTGCTATGTGCTCCAGCAGAACGACATCAGTTCCACCGGTGACGGCATATGAACGTGAGGTCCACACTGACACTAATGCAGCATAGTGTGGCAGAGCAGAGCTATAAGTGGAGATGGTGAAATGGAACAACGAAAGACAGTGCAAAGTCGTCTGTGCCAAACGTGCTGTGCTCGCGCCACGAACGTTCGAAGTGAGGGCTGCGCAACGCCAAGAGCGGGAAATAAGGTGAAACTGACCAGCTCCAGCGAAGGAGAAGACGCAGCGCGCCTTACGTCCAGGGTCGCGCCGCAAGCAGGGCGCGCAGGGAGCCCAGCCATTGGGCATGGCAGGGCGCATCGACGGCTCTGGAGCGCTCTCGTGGTCTGCAGGCAGCGCTGATCCGTCCTACTCCGAACTACGGGTCCAGACCGACGGAGAGGGAACCACTGGACGCAGGCACGCTCAATGCCCGGCCTATGACTTCTCACGTCAGCACTCTACGCAACACATGGCGCGCTGGATGGGCGGCTTCCGAGGTGGTGCCGGATCGGATATGGGGTTTGACAGGCGCATCTCGTGGAATTGGAAAGCATCAATGCCGAATTACCACAGAAGACGCAGGTCCAAGCACTGCCCTCGTAGCCCGCCTCTGGTCTTCATCGCTGGACTCCGAAGGCTGCAGTGGCAGGGTCCGTGCATGTGCCAGCCGGGCGGTCTGGTGATGGGCAAAACGAAGAGCAAGAGCTCGACGCATATGGTCAAGTCGATACCGAAGTTTCAATACTGGTCCGTTCGCGGCTGTCAGTGTATGGCTGGAGCCACGCAAATCCGCAGGGTTCTGGATGTTTACGCACGAGCCTAACCGGATAGCCAATAACTTACGCGAGTCATCAAGCCACCTCACCGCGTAGCTGGCAGTCTGGCCGTAGTTTTGCTCACGCCTGACTAGCGCCCTTCCCGGGCCTTGCCACTGCGAAGGGACTGGCTGTATGAGGTTCTCTTCCCCACCCACTCCCAAAGCCGCTCGCCATTCCTCTCTTCCTCTCCCAGCCTCACAGTACGACACCTTCCAACCCTCACCACTCTTCTTAATCAACACCGAACCGGATTCACTCAATAATACACTTTCTCAGCCCTCTTCCATACGTCTTACCTTCTCTGATGCTATTACTGCTCTCTTGACCCATTCCAACTGCCAAACAGCTCCCATAACCTTCCGTGATCGGCCTTCCAACTCAACGCTTACAATCATACCACAAACACAAACGAGCTCCCATCTCGTCGCTTCGACTCCTCTCCATCAAGCTGGATCACTTCTGCTAGGATACTGCCTGCATCATGTATTACGCCAGTCAACAACATCACCACCAGCATCCCCTTCATGCCTCACATCCGCATCACTCCGGCCGGTCAAGACGAGCGGCCCGTGCGTCGGCTTCACACTCGCAGCACAACAACAACAACAGCCAACACAAGCAGCAGTTGAGGGCTCTACGCCTTCAGAAGGAAGCCGAGGAGTCAGCCATGGAGAAGGCTTACCGCCGTGACTTCGAGGCTGCACGCTCCTTCGACCTCGAGGACGACGAACTCTTCTGTCCCTTCCACCTACTCACCGAAGATGATGTACGTTTCCTTGCTTCTCTTTATCTTGCACGCCTCTGCTCTTTAAGCTCATATATGGATATTGCGTTTGCGAATTTCATTGTCCGTTATACTAACATTCGTCGGAAGCTTCATTCCATCCACTCCGCGAGCTCTGACCGCTCGTCGCTTTCCAGCGGTTCTCCAGAGCAGTCTCCACTCCAACAACAGCTGCAACCGACCTCTCAGTTCCTCCTCCCGCCTTCGACTGGCAGCTTCACTCCGCAGGCTTTTCAGCAGCCGACCGCGGCAGCTTCTCAACCGCCGAAGATCCTCCAGCCGGTAGCTCAGCGCACCCGCAATGCCATACCCATTGTTGATCCCACGACCCGCAACGTGGCATCTCCTCCGCCGTCGGTGTCGCCAGCGCGCCAGATGCAGTTCATGAACAGCCGCCGGTGGTAAGGCTCGTGTGCCCGCCGTCCGGTCGTCTGCCGTGGTCTCGACTAATGCGCTTGACATTGCGGGCGTGCTCCGTTGCTAGCTGGCTGGTACACCGTTCCTAGGACTCCCTCCCACCCTCGACGCCCTCCTTCGATTGTACAAATCCCCTCCGTTCCTCCTAGCGACGCTCAACTGCGGTGCCACCACCGGTTCATGATAATAGGGAACAACGGCGTTTGCAATTCCCAAATCTAGACGACTCTTTCGAATCTGGTTTTGTCAGCATCTTTAATTTTTTTTCGGGACCATACTCGCCGACGATAAAAAAGGTTAGCGGCGTGTTTGCATACAAGCACCACGTGGCGTTTTTTATTCTCTGTTCGATCTCGACATTGCATCTGGAGTTTTTGGGGACACGAAACTAAAGGAAAGATATGGAAAAAAGACCATGTTGTCGCTGCAGACCACTTATCTGCCATGCCTGCATTGCTCTTTGCGTTTTTGCTGCTTTACGTTTTTGGCACGGTGTCGGTGGTTTACGGTTGGCGGCGTGAACGTATGAATCCTCTCTGTCTGAGAAATGCGGGTATCTGAGCGTCAGCGATGTGATATGGTTGTTTCATAACTGTCGTCAAAATCCAAAGGATACCCGATTGTTGTTGTTGCGAAGCGGAGAAAATCGGTCGGACCATCGGAGCATTTTGGGGTTTTCGGGTTGGTTGGGTATCGACGACTTTCCAAAGTCTACGCTCTCATACACCTTCCAATTCTTCACGGCGGATGATTGGGTCGATTGGGTGTCTTTTCTGATTTGCTACCTTCCGCCATATGTATGCTGATATGAGGCAAACGCTCGGTCAAAGTCCTCTTTGCACTGTATCAATGGGGATCAACGGTGGGATTAGGCGTCGGTCGTTTCTTTTTTGCTCGTACTCTCCATTCTGCACTTCAGATTAGAATGCCTGCATGGATTGCTTCCTGGCTACATTTAGGCTCGCAAGGATGGGGTTTTCCTTTGCTAGCGCTTCCAATACAAAGTCTGTAAGGTTTCTCCCTCACAAATCTATCGACGTGTCACTGTTCTACAGCCAGTTCTCGTCCAGGACTGCAGTCTCTTCGAAGTTCAGAGTGCTAGAGAAAAGTTCAAGAAAGAATATAGCTCCAAGCCTTGGAGGGCCACTTGGACCTGAGAAACATGCATTCCGGCGTGTCTACGGTATATATTCCGTATTTGTATGGATATTTCAACGCCATCACGCTTTCAATCCGCAATATCCGCCTCCCTTCTTTCCCTTTTCAAAGGCGTCTACCTCGATCAGCAGGGCAGACGCAGCGACGACCCTGAAGCTTTTAAGCTCGTGGTATCCAGTCCTGTGACGACGCGTTGCTTCGTCTCGTTCGCCTCCAATATGGACACAAGCAAGACACAGCTCCAACGCGTCGAACTCGGTCTCGTCGCCGGCTAGAGGGCCATTGCTGTTGCTGGGTCGAAGCATCTGATTCGTGATCCATGTAGCGATGCGCCCGAACTCGTCTCTGAGTTTGATGGATCGGTCCCGCTGTCGGCGGGTCTGCACGCCAGTCTTGGTGACGATATAGCAAATGAAGACCTCGAGTTCGCTGATTGGATTAATAGGATGCTCAGAGAAGTCGTTCATTACAGAGAATATCGCGTCTTCGTATCTGTTGTAGGAGATAAATTGCGTTAGTGAGACATCGTAATGGCTCAAAGTTCAAACTTACGCCGATCGAATGCGCCTTGCTTCTTCCGAGCGATGAGTCCACTTAATTTGCCTGAAGGCATTGCACCGCTTGGTAGAGGAACGGATAAATTCGTTCCAAAATGAATCCTCATCTAAGGTGACTCTAGAGCGTACATCCTCTTGCCAGATCTTCCGCTCATCTATGGCTCTGTATAGCTTTCCGAGAATCTTCTCTGACTTGTAGTACTTACAACGTGGCCCCGAGTCGTCTTCGTCTTCATCATAAGTGGCTTGAATGATGTCCTCGCTGAGTTCGATTTCGGTTCTATTGTAGATGTGCGTCTGCGGACCGGGCGCCAAACTATGATACCAAACTGTTAGTATCGTCACCTCACGAAAGGGAAAAAAAGACGGACTCGGAAGAGCAACAGGTAAATGGAGAACTTACAAATCAGGCCTGTACTTACTTGCTTTCGGTAGCTCCTCCATTTTCACCGCGATTCCTGTTTTTGAGAAGTCCACCGCGGTTGAGTGCAACTGTGCGAGCTTCTTGCAGTCAGGATGGCAAGTACCGGCTTCCGTCTGGTCTGCCAGAATCATGTGCCTGGTGGCAATGATACCTAGATGGTCCGTCTTCATGAAGTCAACGAAGAAATTGGCCATGTCATCTACAGTTACAGGGCGTCCAATGTCAATAGGCTGAACGCGCGGATAATCAGCAGGTTCGAAGACTTGGAGTAATGGGCCAGTGTCAGTATCCCATATGATATTGTAGATATCACCATCCAGGTCGCCCCCGCTAAGCTGGCTCGGCAAATCGCGGCTGCCCTTCTGACTAAAGACGATGCAATTTCTGTGCTCGGTCAATGGATGATCTCCGGGAGGAATGACGTTTGTCGCAAATTGAATATCTCCATCATATAGAGCAGGCGAGCGAGTGACTAGAAGCCGTCCCTGCCTCGGTGGTGGTGGGTATCGGCCTTTGATGGTATCGAATGTGACGTATACCTCGTTCTCTTCGAGGAAACCAGTCTCATCCATAATCCCAAAGAGGGTTATGCCCTCCTTCACTGGGATGCGGGCCTTTTGCTTCAACAAGCGCAGTTCCCTGAGAACAGCAGCTTCAACTACTGAGCGGAGGAACGCTTCTTTCCTATAGTCAATCCTCGATAGATCACACTGCCGGAAAAGCTTATGGAGTCGGAAAGGCTCGCCAATAGCCTGTGCCTTCAGGAAACGTGCCGTATTGGAGGCGTTGGCAGTGATTTCTCTGAGACGTGTTAATTCAGTGTTCTGCAGCTTGAAAAACCAATTGTCCGGGACCCCCATATCCTCTAAGATTTTGATCATCTGACGATTGAGAACCAACGGAATGGGCCTTGATGCCATGTCACAGATCTCCAAGTTCTGCATGTCCTCACTGGGAAATTTGATCATAGACGGTCGAATCAGGATTTGAGAACCGGACAGTCGACTGTCAAGAGAGAGCATGCCCTTTGCACCGGCCAAACGGATTTGAAAGCAAGTAGGTGAGCCCTTTGTATGGGGTAGATAGTACCGAATAGCTTCCATGACGTCCCAGGAAATAGTTCCAACACCGTCGCTGAATATTCGCGATTTATCAGGAGATGCCACATCCTCTATCTTTTTGAGAAGGATGTTGTTCTCATCCAAAGGAACGGCAAAGGGTGTTTCGGAGAAAGCCTGACCAATCCTTGCTGCGCATTTCGCAGGCGAAGCTATGGCAGAGAAGTTACCGAGAGCTTTGATAATGGTGAAGTATGTCTGGAGGGAGCCGGTGTCGTCGACAAACGGTGAAGAGAACTGGTGGAGACAAGAATAGTTAGTCGAAGGGCACTGCAAGAACATCCCGAGTTATGGAACTTACCCAAACTGAGTGAGACCTTAGAGATGAATGCGAGAACCCAAGAAACAAATATCTTCGTCCAGCAATCTGTATTCCGCTCTTCAGGACGTCCTTGAACCTGGAGTAGATATCATCGTAGTCGACTTGAGGATTAAAATAAAGATCCTGGCCGTTCTCATCACAGAATTGTACGCGAATGAAGTACTCATGATGGTTTGGGTACTTTCGTAGGATACGATTTTTGGGCTCCATTTCTGGTCCATGCAATGTGATTCGCGTGGGAGTGACCGTGATTCTGTTGATTCGAGCGAGATTCTGGGTCGAGCTGAAGAGACCGTTCCTTTGTGCGAGGCCATCCTGGATTTTCTGCTCGTTTTGCTCGAGTGCCGCAACAAGAGACTTGACTTCAAAGTCCGTAGGGTCTCCATGTGGGAATGGCCAGTCGATCATGTTAAATAGCTTCTTCATAGCATCAACTGAAATGGGGTTTCTCTTGTCTAATCTGAAAAGGCGACACAACTCTTTTGCCAGACCAAGAACCGTAGCAGGGTGGAGATATGCATTGTATGCAAGAGCTTGAAGTTGATACAAAACGTCAAAGGGGAGATACTTGTTCTTGGTGTAATCAGCGAGCTCTGATTTGAGGGCGTTAAGCTGGGGCAGATACTCTCCTATGTCGATAAGAGGTGTTCTGTAAAGATCGTATCGGATGATGGTGATCTCACGCCTTTTTAGTTCTCCGATCTTTCTAGAGAGATCAATAGGGGAAACGTTAAACTGGTAGACAAGACAAAGTCCAACCACTTCGGCATGTTTCTCTCCGAGAGAGCAAAGTCGCGACCGATTCGGGTTCGCCCTGTGGCTGTTGCTATTGCCATGAAGGCGACTGTCAAGCAACTGAGCTATCAATGTCTCTATCGGAGACTTATGGGAGAAGAAAAGTGGAACGGTAGATAGTGTAAGAGTCAGAGAGCCATCTCCAAACCAAACCAGGTTGACGACTGTGTTGAGAGGTATTCTGATGACGCGCTTGTCGTCTAGTTTGACGACCATATTCCGCTTGCTAAACTTCACGATTCCCCCGTCCAACCACTGGACTTCAGGGATGTAGGCTAGTTGGTCGCCAACGAAGGTACAGTGTCCACAGCTGAAAGCCAGTAGGCTGAAGGAGACGGAAAGTTCCTCTTCTTCACTTTCCTGAGACAGCTTCTTCCGCTGCTCGGCGGCATGCTCAAGGGTTTTGAGAGCAAACTCTTGCGGTTGGTGTTTGCTTAGCATGCAGTATATATCGGTGCCCATGAGCTGGAGTTTCGCTTTGGGGCGCGGAAGTCCGCGCCTGCGTGCACCCTGCGAAAGATCTTCCTGGCCGTGAACAGAGAGAAATCTCTCACCGTTGTGTCGATTAAGGAAGGTGACATTTCCGATGCGCCTCTTCCTGGGCTTCTCGCAAAGATAATCGACGATGCCCAGCCGCTTCATGAATGGTTCGAGCTGAGTCCTCAACCCATCGTCGGTCAGATCGCTAGGGAGATTGTGCATGAATACCTCCATGTTTGGTGACAATGTGAAGGGTTAGTTCGTCTAGCAGCAACACCGGAGGACATTTGTTTGAAGAAATACGTAGTTACACAAGAGTAGTGGGGATAAGGGAGCACGTGAGTCTTTATGCTGCAGCGTGTATGCACTCGCCCTGAAACGGACCAAAAAGAACAAGATATCGTAATCCGAATCTCTTCGGATCTTGTAGGCACAATACTTATAGCCATTACACAGCGACACTAACTCGGCCAACAAAATATTGTTATACTAATTACTCTTCCCTGCTTTCGAAGCCTTGACCCTCGAAGCCTTGTCTTCTTGTCCTCTCTTCTGCTCTTCCTTCTTGGGCTTCTTCCTCTTCTTCTTCCTCCCGTTCTCCTCTTTCTTTCGCATTTCCTCCTTCTTCCGCTTCTCCTCCTTCTTCCGCTTCTCCTCCCTATTGCGAGAAATGCTCTCTGCACTACGCATCTCCTTGTTCTCAACCGCGTGCGTATTATTCGAAAGTTGTCTCGGCTGAACTACCGTGGCCTCAATCAATTGCTCCTTCACGACCGGCTTCTTTCTTTTGGCCTGAGCATGCTGAGATCGTAGTTGCCACTATGCATTAGCCTAAGCATGAGAAGCTTTGAATCAAACCTGTACTTACCTTTTTTTCCCTTCCATAGGTGTAATCTCTCCTCTTGACGTTCCCGCCTGAGGGGATGCGCTAACTGTAGATCTGATGTTAACAACAGACGATGTAATGGCCGTGATAATTGTTGCAATCTGCCGCATTTCTCGCACTATCCTCACCGCCCTCCAGCATGGTAGTTCCACACGCGAGAATGCGAACCTTTCCGTCCAGATATCGGTTTCATCCACCGGCTAATATTGGTAGCTAAAGTTTTCGGCACCTTCAACAGTTGGATGCACCATTTCAATGCGTCCTACGGAGCAGCTCCCAATCGCGCCCTTCAGAATTGGTTCTTCAACAAGTTGGTAGTTGGTCGCTCCACTTGGATGAAACCTTTGTGGTGGTGGTGATAGCACGGTGACTTTCGCGCTTCTGGTTACATAGCGCGCGAACAGAGCCGAAGCGCCCTTCATGTAGAGACTCAATCCGTGTGATGGTTTCTTCGACCTTACGGAGTGTGCATGGTCCGTGTCCATTAAAGGGCCCATAGCAGTCGTCAAGGTCTGCACGTTCCTGTGGTCTGCCCGTGCCTGGGCGAATTCGCGCGGTATGCCACTCCATAGCACCTGACGGTCACGACGACATTTATGCTCAGATTGTTGGTTGATCTGCTCCTCCTCTTCGCTTGACAGGAGTAGACGGACGATAGCTGCAAACGAAACGTCCTCAGATCGGCATTTATCCATGGGAAATCTGCTTCTCGGTAGTACGACCTCTCAGATGCAGCCAGAACGAGGCCTTGCCAACGAGTTCCATGGCATAGAGCATGTCGATTGAATGCAAGAATGGTAGGTGTGATGGAAGCAGTATTATCTCGTAGGAATCTGCGGGGTAAAGTTGCGTGGTAATATTACGCTTCACTATCAGAGACAATTCTCTAGTCGAAAGTTGCGCCAGTTGGACCAACCTTATCGTACTCTACTCTACATCTCAATTCACTTGTTCCGCCTTGTACCTTCAACTCTTTAATGGTCCGCGTCCGAATCGCAACCAACAGCGGTTGATCTGCGTCAAGTGTCCCATCCAATTCGCCAATGTCAAATTCGTTGGAAAATGGCGATGCTGAAGCAACCTAATTAAATTGGGGCGAACAGATAACATGTCATGACATCATACTGTATGCGCTTCTTTCAACCACGCAAGCACCTTGGGGTCATTCAACAGTCAAACAACAAGAAAATGAACTGAACGCTCGTTGAAAGCACATTAAGAGCATTTCAATCTATCGAAATTACCTCTCCAAGCCTTCACACATCCAATTGAACCTTGGACGTCATGCCTCTCCCACGGACCGCGGGCATCGCCGCCGTACGACGAGTGTGCCAGCCAGCGCCTCTCCGCATGACCACGCAAGCCTCATTTATGACTTCTGCAAAGCAATTGGCGGCAAAGGAAGACAAATTACGTTCGTGAAGCTCATCCCACGCTCTCGCGAATAATCACTTCATTTCTCCCTCGCGAGGGCTCCCTTTCAGTCCACGTAGTTGACCCAGAGAACAGATACGGACGCTGAGACCCGGACGGCTGAAATCGAGTCGGCGACGCGCGACAGCGTGGATAAAGCGCGCTCCGGCAAGGGCGAATGGAAAGAGGAGCTGGCCAGCAGCAGCGAGAGCATCATCAAGGCGGAGAAGGGTGAGGTGAAGGCAAGCGAGAAGACCATCAAGAAGTTGCAAGAAGAAAGCATTAGGCTGGGAGCCAGCAAGTCATAGACGAACGATGTTCGAGGTTGTGTGAAAAAGAGGAGAGCAGCTAACTTAATGAACTGCTAAACCCAGATTGCATGTCATACAATGAGAGGGTAAAATTATGCATCTAACTCTAACTCGCACCAAACTATCGTAACACACGTCCAAATCTACATCTAGCAACCGCCTACATTGCCTCGCCCTTCAACTCTCCCACCCAAGCCCTCTCCTCACCGCTGCCCTCCGGGAAGTGGCTGGCAGCAACATTGCACTGCCTGAACAAGCGCACCTCGTGCGGCGCAAACGCACCCACAACGGAGTGCAGCACGCCACGGTTATGAAACAGCACGAGGTCGCCCTCCTCCCAATCATGGGCGTACACGAGGCGCGGCGCAATGCCCGGCCGCTGCAGCCGATAGACCGTGTCGCGCACGCGCTCCAGATCATCCACAACACTGCCATCGCCGAGGTGCAGCCGCCGCACCGCCGACGGGTGGATCTGCAGCGCGAGCTTGCCCGTCGCCGGGTTGCGCCACGTCATCGGCAGCACCTGGACGCTGGCGGGATCGACCGCCGGCAGGTCGGCGTCCGCCAGCTCGCGGCCCTCGCTCTCCATGCCCAGACCTGTTGGCCGCGACCGCGCGCCGCTCATCCAGACGTATGGGTGCGGCGCGTACTCGACGCGCGTGGTGCGCGCGAAGGCTTGGTCTGCGGGTGACAGCAGCTCGTACATGGTTTCGCCGGACGCAAAGGCTGTGGTGCCGAGCGGGACGGCCAGCGTGTCGCCTGTGCCGTCGTCGTAGCGCAGCGTCTGCGTGCGGCCCGCCGGCACCTTCACGGCGAGGAGCGTCGTCACGACGGGCGGTGCGAGGCCGTACAGTGCCGCGTCGATGTGCCAGCGGTAGAAGCGCGTGAAGTCGAGATCTTCCTCATCTGGGATGTGCGTGGCGTGGAAGGTGCGGTGGTGCGGGTGCTTGAGCGTCACGTTTGTGAGCCCTTCGTACTCTGGCACGAAGCCGTTGCCGATGACTTGAACTTGCGGCTGGTGTGGGATGGTCTTGAGATCTGGGTGAAGGATGGATTTCTTGGCATCGAGTGTCTTGCCGTGACCATATGAAGTGGCAGCAGGATCGAAGCGCTGCGTCAGCTCGAACTGCTTCTTTGGAGTTACATGGCCTTGGTCCTTGAAGATGATGACTTGGTGTCGGAAAAGGGCATCACGGATTACGTCGAAATCGGCATCTATGAGACATGTTAGCTTATTCTGGTTCCAAGAAGTTAAGACAGCCCAGAACATACACTTACGCAAGCGAGGTTACCGTTCCACGGAGTGCTCGCTTATTACCCAAGGTTTTTGCATTATGCAATCTCGCATTCTAAGAGCAGTTGGTTACCCACCTGTGAGGTTCTCAATGTCTACGTTAGAAATTTGAGCACCAAAGTTGATACCAGATCCCTCAGGAACAGTAATTGGCTCGACGGTGATAGGCTTGATGGCCATTTTTTCGGCTTTGCTAGTGAGGTTGCGCTGCGAAGTCTTGTGTGCCTTGTGTTCTTCAAGGAACTGTGCTTGGAGTTGAGCGTGTCTGATGTACCCTCGAAGAGGCATTGTGGCGGAGACTTATATAGACTTATCAGTGTGTACCTGTGGATCTGGATTTTCCTCTTATCGGTGAGCTAGGATATTTGGCGGTGGAGGCCGGCGAGATGCTTAAGTGTGTTCTCGCAGTGGATCCATCGGAGGGCTCCGCTACCCCATTGAACTCCCGCCACGCGATATGCAGATATACGTATACATCTGAGGGATTTTGACTTACTACGTGGGATTGAAATATCGCACATTATTCAAGGCAATTAGCAGCTTAGGATATCGTGGGGTTCTGTACTAAGACCAGTCGATTTTATTGTCGTGGCGTCATACTTGCCGATGGTGCGTTATACATGTTCAAGTTCATTGAAAGTAGTTCTTATTTCATGATTTTAGCGTTTAGCTTTAGAATCTCTTGTCTTAGTTGATAAGAATCGACAATTGGAGTGCTTATTGGCTCCTTCATTTCTGAAGACTTCACTGGCTTATTCCACGACCATTGCTCGTCTTCAGCAGCCAACCTTTGCTCCCAGTTCGTTCCTAAATCGACTTTTCGAAACCGAACCTCCCATAACACATCGGACGGCCACTTCCAGAGCTCACGTAAGTTGCCTCGGGGACTCATCCTGAGCCCGAGTGTCGGTATTGCGATTGGTATGGGGAACATTCCATCAGGCAGAGCTGGTCCCTCGATGACCGGTAACGTGAACTTGACATCACCCTTAGCCAGTATCTTGATATCATCCAATTCATCAATACCTCCAGTATAAATGTTCAACTCCGGAATCGCGAAATCAAAGTATTCGTGTTTGATCAATTTGCGGATGAGACCCCAGTGGAGATATGTGAGCGGTTTAATCTGCAAATCGCTATCGAAGTAGTGTCGAACACGAATCCAGAATCGACGATCCCATAAATGAAATTTAGGTTGATGGCCGTCACATTGAATCGGAATTCTGATGTTCGTTTGCCAAAACGGATCGCGCGCGAGAGATGGATCAAGAGTGGATTTTTGATTATGCAAATAGATCTTCGGAAGATGCGGCTGCCTGTCTTCTATCACCCAGGATGGAAAGCGAGCTCTGGTTACCATCCAAGTCCAAGGATCTAGTGGTGTGTCTGTGTTCATGTCTGGGGTTGTTTTGTAATGTTGGTATTGGCAGGTACCTATTCGAAAGTACGGCAGCCGAGGCCGATCCTCGTCGTAATCAGCTTCACCTCGGAGTGGAGTCAGGATATTTTTGACTGCTCGATCTAATTCCGCAATACTAGTCCTCATCGCTGGGGACACTAAACCCTGGACATTCTTCAAAAGAAGCGCCGTTATGGGTTCGACTTGTATGGAGTCCGTGTACTTGAGAGGTTCCGAATTGTTTATCATGTCTTTCAAAACGGCGACTTTAGGGAATCGCACTTGAGCCGTCCCATTTCGTACGTCAAGGCTTATGTCGCACATATCGAACAGCTTTTCAGCCACCAATGAAGATATTCTCTGTCGCTCTCTTATTGAATCTCGCACCTGTAAGAATCTGTCTTTGGTAAGAGCAGCAGGTAATTTGTGATTCTTAACGATATGCCGCAAGGCATTCCTTACTGTCAAGGTCCGATCTTTGTTAGTTTCGTCCTCAATCCAAGGGATGCTCAACTTTCGGCAGGTAGCAATGAGCCTGTCTTTGGGAAATTCGAGCAGAGGTCTTCCCACACTTAATCCGCCGTCCTCAATTCCTACGACTCTACCAGCCAAGTCCAAATTTTTGCCATCCCAAAAGCGTTGACGCTTTAAACTAGGAAGAATTCTCATATTTCCACTATTATAGATTCCATAGCACTCTCCATGCTCGGGCATATTTCTATCGGGACGAATCAGGAGAAAATTGGGATGATGTTTGCGGGAGATCCTGAAAAGGAAAGTTTCATAATCATCATCTTCATGATGTCCGAACAAGATGTACGACATATCCCAATTCAGGCATGCTTCTCCAAGCGCGAAATATCTGAGCTTCCGAGCATGTGTTTCTAGATCAGGTCGCTTGATATCTCGAATATGAATCCGTAGAACCTCAGTCGGAATAGCTGTGATGATGTTAGGAAGAAGCATGAGAAAGTCATGGAATGCGAGTATATCGAACTTAATTGCCTGGTCAAAGTCTTTTGTATCTCTTCTGCTTCCTCCAAGCTACCCTTCCGTATGCCGTGATCGACGACGAAGGCTCGAAATTGTGTAGAGTTCCCTTGCACATATGTCGAACACATTGCCGCCAGAGCCATTGAGTCGGCACCACCGCTGACAGCGAGGCCTATCATGTATGAGTAGAGGACTATGAATCTTTGATTGTAAGAGTAGCATACCAATAGGCCGACCGGCACTCGTTTTGAAGATGGACGGGCATGCTGAGGTTAATGCTGTAAGAAACTCGTCTTTAGAAATGTAATTGGCAGCGCGGGCAAGCCTTGGTGTGCATCTTAGCATCAAGACTGCTCACAATGAAAGATTTGGAGTTGATCAACTTTTCAGAAGTGGAGGTGAAGCAGAAAGTCGACCGTCCCTGGCTTCGGAGCTTCCAAAGCTCGGACCATTTGGAGAAAGTTATGGAATTTTTTCTTCATCATCAATCAACAGCTTCATCGCAACTTACAATCAGTTTCATCCGTACATACCTTGTCTTCGAATTCACAGACACCATTTAACGTCCCTTTGTGATTATCAAAAACTCCTCTCCACGATGGTAAGTTATGCAATACCTTCACAGCCATTCTCCGCGATCACGCACTCCAAACATCATCATGCGCCTACTCAGCTGACACAACGCAGTCTCTCGCAGTCAAGTCCATCAAGTCGCTAATGCCTCTCCTCGACCGTGTCCTCGTCCAGAGAGTAAAGGCGGAAGTAAAGACTGCCGGTGGCATCTTTCTGCCCGAGTCGGCAGTCAAAGAGCTTAACGAAGCCAAGGTTCTGGCAGTTGGTCCCGGTGGAGTGGACAAGGATGGCAAGAGGATACCAATGAGCGTACAGCCTGGAGATAAAGTTGTTATTCCACAGTACGGTGGTTCTTCAATCAAAGTTGGTGATGATGAGTTCCATATTCTGAGGGATCACGAGTATGTCTCTCCCAGCATTAGCAATTGCGGTGCAAAAGCTGACACAGTTCCAGACTCATTGCAAAGATTAACGAGTAGACGGAATGTATTCGAGGGCGATTCACGGAGTGGCCGATCAATGTATCCTATCCTGTACCATACACCATCGGTAGCTGACGCCAGCACTTTCCGCGAAAGGCGTATTCAGCAACTAGCATCACATTTGGTTTGCATCTTGCGAGCGTACTGGGCTTTGTATATACCAGCAAATATATCTCTGCTCTTCGTAATTGACTGTGTTCTATCCAATACTTTGAATGCTACGTGGACAGTGTGCAACAACTCCTTCGAAAAGAGATAGATTTGAAAGGTTACTGTTCGTTCGTAGCCTATTATCAAAACCTAAAGTCACCCCATCCCTGGCTCAGTTAGATGGTCACTTAACTAAGAGCTGTGCATTCCTCTAACTAAGGCACCATTGCGTTGATTAAGGAGTCTCGTATTCCGAATGTAGGCTAGAGCTGAGCATCATTTGGCGGAATGGAGTAATAATAAAGTCTTTATTCAGCTTTAAACGAGCGGAGAGCATGTGGTTGAATTGATTCCACCCGTAACCGCCGAGCGGCCCTTTTCAAGGCCTTTAAACATCCAATCCCTCGTCCAAAGTCGGAATTCAGCCATAATTCCTCTGTTCCCATTGGCGCAATCCTCCAAATTCAGAAAGTCGTGTAGTAAACGCTACAATTGGATGAGCGGGCCTTCCCGCGGTTCCCGTGCATGCGCGCGCGTCATTTCAACGCCGCATCAAGCAATCGAACGGTTGCCTTCGATCATCAACATCACTCCTCCGAAACGACATCGTTAGCCCTATCTCCGTTGCTCGTGTGCCTCTGTTGCGCAGCGCACAGCCTCGTTCCGGTCGGCCATAAGAATGCGGCGCTTGTAACCTTTCCTCCGCTCGACTTCAATTCGGATCATCGTGCGCGCACCCTCGGCATCACCTGCCAGCATGGCACCTTCCAATGGCCACATCGACAAGCTGGACTTTCCGGCGCCGGACGAGCGAAGACCGTTGTTGCAGGGCAATGGTGGCCCTTCAGACCTCTCGCCTGGTAGGAGCCACAACACAAGTTGCTCTGGCAGCTTCTTCGAACAGGTGGCCGAAGGCATCCAGGAGCGTGATCGAGAGAGGATGCAGAGACAGGTAGCGCGGTATGGGAGTTTTGCGGTTGCGATTGTGAACTGGTATGGCTGCAATGATTGATCTCTCTGCCATTGCGCAAATGGCCATACAAACTTCGGCTAATAGCGATGTAGTCTATGTTGCGGTTCCATTACTGCATATTCCCTCTATGGCCACCTCTTTATGTCTCACTTGCACTATTCACAGGCCGCTGTCAACATAATTTCAATCACGGCCGAAATTGCCATGTACCTCCCTGTTCCGATATTCGGCTATCTTTGTGATCGATACGGCCCAAGACCTCCATCAATGCTTGCTGGTATTTTCTTCGGCATTGGTTATCTACTTGCTGCTTTAGCATATAAGAGTGGACCTCCAAAAGAGCTTGGTGGCGATGGCTGGCCATTTTGGACTATGGTGGTTGCATTCGTAGGCGTTGGTATGGGAACCACTTCCATGTATTTGTCTGCCGTGTCTACATGTGCCAAGAACTTCGGTCGAGGAAAGTACAAAGGAATGGCACTCGCTATTCCAATTGCCGCCTTCGGTCTAAGTGGTATGTGGCAGAGTCAAGTGGGAGAGAAGCTTCTCTATCAACGAAAACCCGATGGATCTAAAGGAGATGTCGATGTCTTCCGCTACTTTATTTTCCTCGCCGCATTACTTTTCGCAGCGGGCATACTGGGTACTCTTGCATTACAGATCGTGGATGAAAGCGACATGATCGAAGAAGCCATTGATGAGCTCGAACAATCGGGTCTTCTGGACGAAAATGAATATTTCCGACGAGCAGCACAGCATCACGGCTACGGCACCACCAACCTCTCCGACTCCCAAGTCGTATTCCTGCGCAACGAAGCAGAGCAAATCAAGCAAAAAGAAGCCGCAGAGCGCGCCCGCAAGAACTGGCTCCTGAACGGCGAGACGCGGAGCTTCCTGCACGACCACACGATGTGGTGGCTGGCGGGCGGCTTCTTCCTGGTGACGGGGCCAGGCGAAGCCTTCATCAACAACATGGGCACGGTGATCGCGACGCTGTACCCGCCGGCGACGCCGCCGTCCGCCATCCCCACCACCGCCGCAACCCACGTCTCCATCGTGGCGCTGGTCTCCACCGCCGCGCGCCTCGTCACCGGCACCCTCACCGACGTGTTTGCGCCCGCGCCGCCCCCCGGCCAGCACCTGCGGCGGCGGTCGAGCGTCGCCGACAGCACGGCGCCGCTGCCGACGCGGTCCATCACGGGCTCGCGCGTCACGTTCAGCCGCCTGTGGTTCCTGGTCGGGTTCGCGGCGCTCGCGTCGCTGGGCCAGGCGGTGCTTGCGTCGGGCGTAGTGCAGAACCACGGGGAGCGGTTCGCGCTCGTCAGCGCCCTCATTGGTGCCGGCTATGGCGCGGTCTTCTCGCTCACGCCTATCATCGTGTCGGTCGTTTGGGGCGTCGAGAACTTCGCTACCAACTGGGGCATCGTGGCCATGTTTCCGGCTGGTGGAGCGGCCGTGTGGGGACTTGTGTACTCCGCTGTGTACCAGGCTGGCGAGGAAGGGAATGGGGGTGGTGATGGCGAGGACATGATGTGCTATGGTGTGCGGTGTTATGCGCCCACGTTCTGGGCCATGGCTGTCAGTGTGTGGGTTGCTTGTGGGCTCTGGGTTTGGGCCTGGAGGGGGCCGGGAGGCTGGGCGAAAAGAGGCATCGCCGTTTGAAGTGGTTCACAAGATCGATTGAAGGTTAACACTAGCCTTGAGTGATTTATCTAGCGAGCATTTATTGGGTTGTACGGCGTAGATTTCAATTTCGCTGCAGCGTATTATTCATGATCATCGACTAGCATCCAACAACTCTATGAGTATAAGTCTCCGCAATAGCAGGAGTAGTTGTCAGTTGATAAGAGAGCGAAAAGATTCTCATTCTGATCGTGGCCCAGTCCAATTATCTAGTATGCGACCTCTTCGAACCATGGCGTCCTCGTCGCTCTATTCGTCCTCATCGCCAGGGTAGTCCACGTGATCATATGGACCATATTTGACCAACATGTCTAACCACCCTCTGTCCGATATTCGCTTGTTCGATGAACAGCTTGCTGAACATAGATGACTCAGAGAGAGTATATCAGGTTCGGGTTGCTCGTCAGCCGGCCCTTTGGAAACCGAGTAATTATTATCACCATGTGAATGGATTTGATCAGCTCCATCTTCGTTCAGCAATTTGTCTTTCCCTGAGTCATGTATCTTGTCTGGATCCAAGTCTCCCTTCAACTCATTATCATCGCCAACACTGTTCATACCGCCCTCATCGATTTCCGATTTGATCACGACCCCAATATCACGGATACGCGCGCGCTCAGCGTTGCGGCCTGGTTGGCGGTATGTAAGCACTCGCGCCATATGCGTCCTCCAATATCCAAAAAGAAAAGAGCTTAGTGGTTCTCCCAGCTCTCCGTACTTCTGCACAAACGAGCTGACAAGCTGCTCGTGCTCTTGGATGAGCTCACTCTGCTCTTCATGAATCTCAGCAATCTCCTCAAGCTCATATCGGGGAATGAAAGAGTTGTCTTCATCGCTCCCTTTGCAGCAGGTGTGTGATATGCCCAGCGTTTCGAAAGTCTCGAGGCGAATGACATCCGCTGCAGCACTGGGATCCCGCGCAATCTGTCCCCCGAGCGGTTGCCTCTCCACCTGTTCGATTAAATTAATCCAGCCGGCATTGCTGTAATTGTGAAGCCACGGGTAGATATCCTTTAAACACTCCTTCCGCATAATAACTACAGGCAAGCATCCGAGGCAGGAGCAATGACAAATGCAGGTGTCTCTAATCCTATACTGAATTGTCTCCAAAAGCAATCTCTTTGAGGGTTCGCTGAAGGCATCCACAAATCTTCCAAATTCTGCTATAAGTCGTTATCTTGTAGAGATTTTATCGTCAATAGAGCCAGGTACAGCCCTGGCCATAAATTTCCCAATGAATTGGTAGCCTGATATTCCAGAAACGGGCTTGGGACTGTGAAACTTTGTCGTCAAATTATGTGGATCGGCACCTTTGCCAACTGGCCAGGCTATAAACGCTAATCCCTCTGTGAAGTTGTGGCGATGAAGACAGGTATACTCCACTGGCGTTAAGCCGTTAAAATTAGTCGCGTCAATGTCTCGAAATCCTCCATCGAAAAGATGCTCGGCATTTACAGCAGTGAGACTGTAAGACTGAGATGTATGGTATACCGTTGCTTCGTGCTTGTGGACACGAAGTGCCTGTGGAATTTCAATGTTGCAGTCTTCTAAAGCCCTCTGGACTCGCACGACATTGCTATCAAGGACCGGGTTATCAGGAAGCTCCAGTTCATCCCATACTCTCGGCGGCAAGTGATCCTTGGAAAATTCGTGAAGTCGCCTACGACGAGATTTCAGAGCCTCAACAACCAACGTGAAAAACTTTGGTTGTTGCTCCCAGGGTATACAAACATATTGTAGAATATCTTCATGACGAATAGTACCTATGTTGGTACGCAATGAAAGAGGACTTCCAGCATCGATCAACATTTTCGAAGCATTGTAATTGTGGGTTTTCAATGCATAATCGAGTGGTAGGTAGCCGTCCTTATCTTCCTTGTTGAGTAGTTCCTGTGCACCATGCATCAGGAGGATTTCAATTCCGCGAGGCCAGACCGTGGACAAATGTAGAGGTGATTGGGCTAGGCAATTAAGCTCGTGGATTGCCCTACGGTCGTGATCCAAGATATTTAGGACCCTATACTCGTCCCTTGGAACGATAACTGTGCTTAATGGGCCACATTCAGTCACTGCCATCGGTTACTTCTCAATCGGCTGATACAAGAGGCAACATTCTCACCTTCAACCCACCCAGCTAGATGAAATGCAGACGGTAGATTTACAGGCGCAAAAATTTCAGGATTCGACAGGCTAAGATCGCTACCATGTTCGTGGAGGCTTATGGCCAAATGTATAATGGGTGAAATATGCCTATCATCACGCAAATTTCCCTCAGAGTGTGCAATAAATGCTTCAAGAGGGGTCCTATAAGTATATTAGGACCGTGCTTAAGTGTTGGGCATCGAAATTTACCAGCTCACAACAAAGTCTGCCTCGTTTAATGGAACCCTCGCCTCAACACAAGTTAACAGAAACCGTTAGAAACCTCCAGTCTCATACCAACTAAAAGGGGCGCGAGCGAGGGCTCTCTAAGATCCAGTCAGTTTCCCTATCGAAGTTCGTGACATATGACTTACCCGTAAGATGGTATAACCATCTGTATCCCTTTCGAATGGCGATGCGCTCCCTTCACTGAAAAGCTGAAGCATGCGTCTGGAGACGTAGTCCAAGTAGCGTCCAGCAGATCCTGGATTGGACCGCAATTTTTGTGGTACAATAAATCAAATACCCGAGAGGTCTGCCGCACAAATCCTCGTAAGGTGAGCAGCGGGCTGATTGACAAGCCTCCAGCGCCGCGAGTGGCTCTCACTGCCAGCGTTACCGCTTTCCCAACACAGGTCGTATACACGCTACCCCGAGCGCGGTGGATTGGGTCTCTGTGGCAGGATTCCAGAATGGACAAGATTTAGAGTGAACGAGGGTGTTCTCGGAGCTAGCCAAAAACTAGAGCCAACCGACAGTATAGTTGGTCTCGTAACAAACCGTCCGCTTCCGGCAAGAGCATAGCCGATTGCTGAGTTTCGGTGTACGCAAAGCCAGGTCCTGTGATCCTGTGACGTTGGAAGCGACCGGTTCGTCAGCGGCTGGTCCTGCGTAGCTAGAGGTGGCAGCATCGGCTTGAGAACCACCTAGAAAGACGGATCCCCTGGTAGTTGATAGTGATGCGACTATTTTCGTTTGAGCGGTTTGAATGTTTTCCCATACGACTGAGCTGTTCTCGAAGAGAAGCTAGATCGGCGGCAAAGCCGATATTCAGCTGGCTGACATCTCGCCTGATCACCTCGACATGCGCATGTACCTCCTTTGTCTCATCTAGCAGCGATTCCACATTCGTTTCGGTTCTGGTTGTGGATTGCGAAGTTTTGGCTATGTCTGGCTGAATACTCGTCACCGCCCGGGTGATGACTTGAGTATCGGAGTGGAGTTTGGTGACATGGGTTCGTAAAATTTCCGTGTCCTCTTTTAAGTCTCTGTAGGGGGCACTTAGCATTTTAAAGGTCAGTTGTATCGTAGATATCGAGCATATTTACATTTGCAGAAGCTGAAATAGGTCCGACAGACCACCTCGCGCCTATCTTGCTGCATTCTGCAATTCCTGGAGTGTCTCTCGTTTAAAAGAATATAAAGACCGCCTGGAGAAATTGTGAAGTCTGTGTCGTTCGCCGCTCTGAGCTGGTATGGCTTTGCACTTTTCCTGGATTTGCTGAAGTTTGGTGACGGCTTCGACTACACGGCCCGTCTCTACGTCTGCCTGGCTTGCGATGTCGGCTTGCTGTGAGGAGAGCTTGCCAATTCGACCACTGAGGAGATTGAGAAACTTCAGAATGTCTTCGACGTCGAGCATCGCACTCCGGACATTATCTTCCCAAGAATCCCAGGCCTTGTAGTACGTACCCAAGCCCTGACACACGGTGATGGCAAGTGAGACGAATCCCGCTGCTCCAGAGGTAATAGAGAGTGGATCAGGCATGAAGAATGTCCAGCGATAGATGATGAGAGATAGTTACGACTCTGAAATCGAAGAAAGGGAGCAGATTGAGAGACTGAAAGTTGTTCAACTAGCTCTGAGGTTGGGCTGCCAATATCGTCCCTTCTGCGGCTGTGCTGCAGATGCGCCTGACCGCAGTGTCAATCGCCTTGCAATTGGACGCCATTCGTGTGAAGCTCTGTGATTGTATAAATGTACCTTATCCTAGTATTTTTGGGCGAACATGATGTCCTTAGGCCGGTGATCGTGCGTAGAGAGTGTCGAAGTGATAGTAACGAAACCTTCCGAACCTAACAAGCTGCCGCCGTAAGTAAGCGCCTTTCTATTTCCATCTACCTTCTTGTCGATGTGAAGACCTTATCTGGATGTGCTTCTGTACTCGCAAGAGGTATACAAATAAGACAACAGATTAGACAGCTGAGTTTTAGAAGTTTTCGAAATGCACTGAACCAAACTCACTCCCACGACGTTCATAAGTGAGTCGACCGTACTACTCTACTCTCGCTTAAGCCCTACTTTCCCGGCTTTCCTTAGGCCTACGATAGCAATGAACCCGCAAAGTATCATGTACGCAAACATAGCCCAAAAGCTGGCGCGATAACCTCTTAGCAGTGCCGCCTCATCCGCACTTTCGAACGGTGTGCCGCCACCGCCGTCCTGCCGGCCGCCTTCGGTCTCTCCCATAACACCCAAAGCCACCAGCTGGCACAGGCCGACGCCCAAGCTCTGGCCAAACTGCGAGACGGTGCTGAAGACGGCACCGGCCAGCGCCTGCGTCTCCTTCGGGAAGTTGTCGCTCACGATGATGAGGCCGACGGTGAACAGCACGTCGCCGCTCATGGGCGTGAACGCCTGGCTCCAGAACTCCAGGAGCCAGTAGCTGCTTGCTGGGTTGACGCGCGTCATGATGAAGGGCGCGATTGCGCTCAGCAGGGCTGAGAGCGCCACGAGCCAGCGCGCGGGAAGGCGGTGCACGAAGAGGCCGACGCTCAGGTTGAGCATGATGCCCACTATCATGTTTGGCATGAGGTAGAGCGACGCTGTGAGCGTAGACACCTTTTGGA